>UMCT01007755.1_pt1 | contig 13739 bp, 12 predicted proteins | sample 1964291 | NCBI WGS metagenome assembly UMCT01 (sample SAMEA4835974, study PRJEB28245) | human gut metagenome | biome: gut microbiome; material: fecal sample | place: Denmark | collected 2008 | reverse complement strand
CGGCAAATGCACCTACGGCGAGGTTACAGTCGAGCTGTGCCGCAAGTTCCGCGAGTACCTCACCACCACGCACCAACTGAAGTTCACGAAAAAGAAGATGCGCCGCAACTCCGCCGCCAGTTATTTCTCGACATTCCGCGCCCTGCTGCGGCTCGCCTACCGCGACAAGCTGATCCGGGAGAACGTCAACGACTTCCTCGAAAAGCTCGAATACGGGGATACCCGGCGGGAGTTCCTGACGCTCGAGGAACTGAAACGTCTGGCCGACACGCCGTGCGACATCCCGATGCTGCGGCGCGCGGCGATCTTTTCGTGCTTCACGGGGCTTCGGATCAGCGACATCCTGCAACTCGAATGGAAAGACATTTCACAAGCCTCGGACGGCGGCTGGTGGATGCGCATCCGCACCGAAAAGACCGAGACCGAAGCCACGCTGCCCATCAGCGACGAGGCGTTGGAGTACTGCGGCACGCCGGGCACGGGTAAGGTGTTCGCCGGATTGGAGCGTTCGATGACGCAGCATCCTTTGAACAAATGGATCCGCAAGGCGGGCATCGAGCGTCACATCACGTTCCATTGCTTCCGCCACACGTTCGCCACGCTCCAGATTGCGCTCGGAACCGACATTTTCACCGTCAGCAAGATGCTCACCCACCGCAATGTCTCGACCACGCAGATCTACGCCGAACTGGTCAACGAGAAGAAACGCGAGTCGGCAAATAAGATTTCACTTAAATAACTGATGCTGAACGATGCGAGTAATAGCTGGTAAATTTTTTCGATTTTTTCACCGATTTGCAAACCTTCGCCCAGACAGCGACCTATTCTTATATACAAACTATGAATTATGCAGCAAACAGAACTCTCTTTCGACCGGTTACCGGAGGCCATAGCCCGCTTGATCGACGAAGTGGCACAACTCCGCGAATCGCTCCAACGCCTCGGGAAACCACCATCCGCCCTATCCCGTCCTATTGGGATCGACGAGGCGTGCGCCATCGTGATGAAGGCCAAACCGACCGTCTACAAACTCGTGCATCAGGGCTTGATCCCCCACTGCAAGATCGGCCACAAACTCTACTTCCAAGAGGACGAGTTATTGGAGTGGATTGCCAAAGGTAAGAAAAAAGGCATTACGGAGACAAAATCCGACATCGAAACTCAAATGCTGCGAGGCGTTAAACATAAACCCAAATCATTCAGATTTTAATTTTTCAAACGATGAAAACAGCTATCAGTACCACCGCATCGAAAATAATTATGGTTTCTAATCTTTAACAAAATTGTAACGATGAAAATGAAAACAAATCCAATGAACGAAAGAGGCTTTATCGAAATCAAAAGAGATGAGCAAGGACAAACAAATGTAGAAATCTTACTTGCCGATCATACTTTATGGTTGAGCAAACAACAGATGGCTGATTTACTCGAAGTACGAGTGAGCGTGATCAGCAATAGTTTACAGACTATAATTCAGAGCGGAATTTTACAAGAGGAGGCGGTTTCTTGTGTTCATAAAGATGGTCGTCAGCGTGAAGTCATTTTATATAACCTCGATGCGTTCATTTCAGTTTGCTTTCGGATCAATTCACAGAATGCCGAAGCTGTACGAGAATGGGCGATGAAAACAATATGGGGTTTTTGTAGATTTAAATACCAAGAGCTGATGATGGAATCTTTTGGTAAAAAAGAGAAGAAATACATCGTTAGTTAACTGGTAATGAGAGAGAAAAAAAAGCGACGCAGGATTAGGTTTAAAACGGGACTCGAACCTTCTACTCCAACTATAACAAGGTTGTGCTCTCTGAATTAGACACTTATTTATCCATAAATAATAGATTTAAATGCACGAAAAATATAAATGAGGTACGATTTACACACAACTTTTTCCAAAAGCGAAAGTCACTGACAAACAACAATATACATAATTTCTAACAAATTGGTCCCATTTTCTACTGCCTTCTATTCCTCAATTTTATTACATAACGCCATTAAGTAACCTCTCTAAGCAAAATTGAGACTGTAACCGCATAAGGCTTCTATCTAAGATACCCATATCCTCATTGATTTTATCATCTAATATCTGAGCATACACTTGAGTAGTCCGAATTGTTTTATGACCTAAAACTTTGCTTAGAGTTTCTATTGGCAGGCCATTCGACAAAGCAACCGTTGTGGCGAAAGTATGCCTAGCAGTGTGAACGGTTATCCGTTTGTGTATTTCACAAATCGACGCAATTTCCTTTATATATTTATTGAAATTGGCATTACTAATTACCGGTAGTAACGATTTTCCTTTACGGAAGTTACGATACTTTTCGAGTATTCTGGTCGGTAACTCCATAAGTTTTATGCGAGACTCGGTTGATGTTTTTAATCGCTTCATTATTATCCACTTTGTACCATCGCTACCGATATGGATATCTCTATTATTCAGTTTTAAAAGATCCGCATAACTCAACCCGGTAAAGCAACAAAATAGAAAAATATCACGCACCCTATCCAATCGTCGAGAGTCTAATCGCACACTTATTACCCTCCCAAGTTCATTCTCATTTAAGAAAACTCTTGCCGGAGTATCTGACTTAGTTTTGTGATACCGAAAAGGATTATGTTGCATTATCCCTTCTTCTATCGCAATGAGAATAATTCTTTTAAAGATTTTAACCAACTTACCGACAGAACTATGCGACATTCTATATTTTATCTGAAGAAAACTTTCGAAATTCAATATGAATTTTAATGTTATACGCTGGAAGGACACGTCTTGTGCATTATAAGTCATCAAAATATACTCTTCCAACCTGCGCACTGTCAGTTCGTATTTGTTATGAGTTGATTGTTTGATACCATATCCGATCTGGCGCTTCCGATTCTCATTCCAGTCCCGAAAGAAAAGTAATAACATAGAATCTCTGTTTATACTTCCGAAAATATCACTCTTAATCAAATGTGGAGATACATTTTTCGAGGTATTAATTCTTGTATTGTAAGATAAGATTATCCTGGCCCGCAAATAATCAAGAAGAGAGTTTAGTTCTACCGCTTCTAGTGAGTCCCCTATGGCTTTATGCTTTGCTACATCCCATAGTTCAGAGCGAACCTTATAGGTCGTACTAAATTGACATTTCTGCCCGCATATAGTAATACGAGCGTAGATCATCCATTTCTCTTGATTCTTGTTTCGTGGTTTTTTAGCATAAAAGCCTACCTTAAAAGTGTTTTTCATAACTACTTTGTTTTATTAATTTTGTGCCATATAGCAAAACAAAGTAACATTTAATCGTATATTTTCATCGAAAACAGAGAGGCGAATAAAATGCTCTATTCTCTATTATTCATTAATAATATTTTTCCACTGTCAATAATTTGGGATTTGATTAAACATACAAGAACGCTCTGCATTCACCCAAGGCCGACTCATACATTCTTGTTTAGTTATCACTCTTTCTCTCGACAATCTATTACAATAATCATATCTTTCACATATCAAAGAGTCTGTATTTGAATCAAAACATTCTAAGAGAATTTCGTCCTCTAATAAACTTGCAGATTCTAAATAAGCTCTCCTCTTTGGGAGGAATTGATTCTGGATTTGACGAAATAGAATCAATACATGGCGGACCATAAATAATCCCCTGGGACCATTATAGTTTCGAGATTATGAATCTGATCTTGATAAAATAATCTCAAGTATAATTATTCACCTCTGAATGCTTCTTTTTTGCAGTTATCAAAAATCATCCGATAGTAAATCAACTCTGTGCCAGCTAAAAGATCTTACATGATCAACAAATTATCCATCATAATATGTAATATTTTATAAGAAAGCCTCACTTTACTCTCATATGTTCTAGAATAATCTCGCATTCTGATACAGAATATAATACTCTCCCATCATTGATTCTTTGTCCTTTTACGAGCTTTAGCATATCAAAGAATACCACCCCGGATTAAGAAAGTGTAAAGAAGAATAACATATTGCAATTACAACATAATACAATAACCATAAGTCACTCGAATCTCCGACACATAGAACTTGTATCCTATTTCAATATATTTCGCGCATCCAACACCCTACCAAACATATCAATCTCTCTTTTAGAAATCCCCAATCGTATTGCCAGTTCTCGCCAACCTTTCACAGCACCAATCATCTCCGAAATAATCTTCTCTGCAGTCTTTTGGTTGAGCATATATTTTTCACAAGCATCAAATAAAATACTAAGGTCTGCTTTATTGGAAGTTGATGAAACAAGCAGACTTTGGTACTCATTCAAAGTGGGATTCATGTCGTATGCAGGGGATAATGTCCATCCCTTTGCAGTCAACAGAAAGCCGTGATTGCGAAAATGGTCATCACTATTACCGATACATATATTGAAAGCCACACGGCGATAGAGCTCCTGCAAATTATTTTCCACATCCGTACAATTCCGAATAATGAAATCAACAATATCCAAATAACCGTGTCCAGTAATGGCATTGTTTCCATCATTAAGCCCTAATAAAGTCATTGCAGAAGCAAAGTGAATCCGTTTCCCGTTTTGAACTCTATCAAAGCGTTGCGAAAGCAATGTATGATATTTTTCTCCGGTAGCCAACACTTTAGTTTTCGCTGCATTTATACCAGCTTTTACAGCCAGAAGATGACTAAAATGTTCCCAAAATCCGGCATCATAATCATCTTTGCGAGAAGGAAACTTAGCTATGTATAGTGTTTTATCCGCATCTATCACGCTGGCTTTCGGTCTTGCTCCGCCCAATGAAGCCCCATGCTGCACAAATTGTGCAATCCACTTTCTATCGGGCAGCACATTATTTTCTTCACTTTTCTCAATCTCCGCACTGGCTACAATCAATTCTCGAATATCCGTCAAAGGTGGAATTTTCAACGACTCACTCACATTTATAAACTCCCCATTGAGGTCTTCCTTGAAACGGAAAGCTCCCATTCGAGAGAAGTCATCGATGCCAGTCAAAAAATCGAAAGAGGATAGTCGTCGTACCCGTCGCTTTTCCTCCATTGCTGCAATTTGCTCACGACGCAACAACAAGGTACGCCCCCAACGATCCGGCAAAGCATCCGAGAAACATCCGAATATATCTTTCTCCGGTTGCGTATATTGTTGTCCTGGATAATTGTTCAGGTCATCGCTCAAAAACAAATCTCCATGCTTTTTCAACCATTCATCGCTAAATGTAAAACAATAGCTGTCAGAGCCACGAAGAGATTCATATCCCAACTCGCCTATAAGTTTTATCTCCTTCAGCCAATCAAAATCGGCATAAACATATAGTTTTTTCATCACCTATTCCTTTTTTGAGGCACGTTCCCTCGTCTTCAAACTCAAATCCTGCAAAACTTTCCCCAATTTGTCTTCTTTAGCCAGCCACAGAATGTCATCGTCAAGTTGTAAAGCATACAGCACACGCAAATAAATTCCTATTGCTACTGTCGGTGCGCCTTTCTCTATTCGGGATACGGTCAATGGAGAACAGGTGGCACGTTCCGCCACCTGAGCCACACTCAGATTCCTGCGCAAACGAGCCAGTTTAATCTGCTCTCCCACGACCTGCATCTTCTGCTCCAATTTTCTGGGCAATTTAGTGCCCATAGTATTTTTTGTCATAGTCAATTAATTATATAATATACAAATTTACTCATTTTTACATATTTAATGATATATTAAATATAAAAATATATGGTCAAAAGAAAATAGTTAGCTAAACAGCACTTGGTACCCCACAAATGCCAATATCCACCAAATATTTCTTGTTATTGTGCCGGTATCCACCAAATTTTGAATATAAAACATATCTTATAGGTTTTTCCATTCAAAATATTACTACTCTCACAGAGCGAATCATTGTCACAAACCAATTTACTTCAAAATAATTTTCCACATTCTCCCAAAAATCACTACTGCATCCTTCTTATTAAGCCTCCTTTTACTGTAACAGCTAAAAGAGGGAAGAAAAGAGCTGGCTTCGCAAAAAACATCTGTACAAATGATTTTCTCTTTCGGCTACAACTACAAGCAAGATTAATACGCAAACTCATCTCCGGAGATTGCGAAGCAAAAGAGAGTGATTTCTCTTTTGCCCCTCCGTTTGAAGACAAACTAAGGTTAAAAACGTTTTCAACATACAGTAAGTTCGCTAATGCATGTATTATACTTTTGAATAAATAATGAAAATCAGATTATAAAACAAGAAAGTTCAACGATGACATCCAAAATTTTCTTTATATTTGCAGTAGTAGTAGCGTAGTCAAGAGCAGACATGACTAAATTTTAAACGCTCTAAATCGTACCCAATTGAACGATTTTGTGCAAATTCGACATATAAGTTTTTGAACTTGAAATAGTTTTTTTTTTGGGGGGGGGTAGGTTCATCAACCTCCTCTCTTTTCAGAATTTTGTCGGTTAGTAAATCAATTATTAACCCTCAAAATTTTGTCATCATGTTTTCAATTCACATCAAAGGCCAACGCAATCCCAACCGGATCGATATGGTAAAACTCTCCATCATCTTCTACAAATCCGGATGTATCCGCTGCTCGAAAGTCATCTACATCAGCGGCCCTTATGAGGAGTGGGATAACCGAACCGAGAGTTTCCGGAGTCCGTCACCCGAGTACGTTGCCAAGAACAAACTCCTTCAATACGAACGCCTCAAATACCTCAAGGTCGCCGAGAAATGGGAAGCCGAGAAGAAGAACTGGATCGCCAATGAGCTCAGCCACTATTACGACAAGCAGGAGAAGTCCCGAAACCGCTACACCACCGTATCGGAGATGATCGATAAAATTGTAGATGGACTGCTTCATCAAGAGCGCTTCAAGAACAGCCGAATCCTGACCAGCGTAACCACGGCCGAGAATTATAGCTATCTGAAGAAAGCGCTTTACCGGTTCGCAAAAATCAAATACCATAGGGACTTCTCCAAATACATGTTCCGGGATATCGATGAGCGATTCCTGCGCGAGTTCACCGTCTACGAACAGATGCGCGGTTCGCGCAACGGCAACAACGGAGGCATTCAGCAAAAGCTCAAGGTGCTACAGGCGACTTGTGCTAAAGCGAAAGATGAAGGCATCTACGGCGTGCATCTTTCGGCATTTATTCCACTCAAACGAAAAGTCCAATCCCGGTTTACGCCCCCCAAGCCATATCGCATGAAATCATTCAACAGATCGAACAAGTTGGCCGAAACATCCTGAAACGACCGGAAAAATTATTCCTCGACTTGTTCCTATTCAGCTACTATGCTTGCGGGATGTCACCGATCGACATCTGTTTTCTGGAAAAGGACCGAATTAAGGACGGGATAATCATCTACGAACGGATTAAACTCGACCGCGTTGCCCAGGTGCTGCTGATTGACAAGGCGGCCGAGATTATCGAGCTTTACAGGACTGAAGGCTATATGAACTATGTCTTTCCGATCTTCAAATGGAAGAAGATGGACCATGCGCATCTGTATGCTACAGTCAGCTGTGTCAGCTGCAAGGTCAACAGAACCCTGTAAAAGATCTGCGACCATCTTGGTATCCGAGAGAAGATCTACTGGAGTTCTGCCCGCAGCAGTTTCATCGCCAAGATGGTCGACGACGGTTATCACCCTCTCCAGATCGCCGAGCAGGTTGGAAACTCACCGCAGGCCATTTACATGTATTACTACACGATCACAAACAAGGAAGACGTAAGGGACGGGATGAATAAAATATTAGGAGAAAATGCACCCTGCTCAAAATAAACATTATTTTATTTGCATAATTCGTGATAAATAAATACCTTCACTCAAAATTAATCGGATAAATGGCAAAAGAGATAAATCCATTCATCGTAACCGGTAAGATAGCACCGGCCTACTTCTGCGATCGTATGCAGGAGTCGGCGCGGCTCATCAAGTCGCTGACCAATGGCAACAACATGGTTATTATCTCGCCTCGCCGAATGGGCAAGACGGGATTGATCCAGTTCTGCTACGAGAAGCCGAAGATCAAAAAGGAATATTACACGTTCTTTATCGACATCCTGCATACATCGAGTCTGCGGGAATTTACCTATCTGCTGGGCCGCGAGGTATATGAGACTCTCCTACCCCGCAGCGAGAAGATGACGAAGCTGTTTATCCAAACACTCAAGTCGATCAGCGGCAAGTTCGGGTTTGACCCGATCACGGGACTGCCCACATTTAATGTCGAATTAGGAAACATTGAGCGGCCGGAATCCACTTTGGAGGAGATTTTCCAACTGTTGGCTGTCGCGGATAAACCATGCATCGTAGCCATTGACGAGTTTCAACAGATAGCGAAATATCCTGAGAAGAATATCGAGGCATTGCTTCGCACCCACATTCAGAAGATTAGCAACTGCAACTTCGTCTTCGCCGGGAGCGAGCGTCATATGATGCAGGAAATGTTTATGTCTTCTGCCCGACCGTTTTACCACAGTGCCGACACGATGGAATTGAATGCGATTGTTCCCGAAATATACATTCCGTTTATCGTCGGACACTTCGAGTCACGCAACCGACGTATCAGCAGCGAGAATGTAGAAAAAATATACAATCTCTTCAAAGGGCACACCTACTACATACAGAAAACCTTCAATGAGGCTTTTGCAGACACCCCCGAAGGAGACGAATGTACCATTGAGACGCTCCGCACCGCAATCAACAACCTGATCGCATACAACGACACGATCTTCCGGGAGATTCTATCCAACATCCCTGAGAAGCAAAAAGAGTTGCTTTATGCAATCGCCAAGGACGGTGAAGCAGAAAAAATCACATCCGCGGAGTTCATCAAACGCCACAGCCTGACCTCGGCCAGCTCCGTTCAATCCGCAACGAATAAACTGCTAGAAAAAGATATCATCACAGAGATCAACAAAGTTTACTCTGTGACAGATAAGCTTTTTGCGATGTGGATAAATAAATTATATAGCAACAATAACGTTTCATTGTAAAGTCAATATGTCTACTAAACCAACTTTAATAGATTTCTTTTGTGGTGGTGGCGGATTTACTGAAGGATTCCGCCAAATGGGATTTGAAACATTACTCGGAGTCGATAATTGGGAGCCAGCCATTAAAACATACAACCTCAACTATGGTTTAGAATGTAAAGTCAAAAATATGCTTGATTTTGAAAAATCAATAGAAGAAATTGAAGCTCTGCCAGACTCTGATATTATAATAGGAAGCCCCCCCTGCGTGACTTTTTCGTCTTCAAATATCTCAGGGAAAGCAGACAAAACATTAGGTATAAAATTATCCCAAATTTTCTTACGAATTGTTGCTGTAAAAAAATGGAAACCAGATTCTAAACTCAAAGCCTGGTTTATGGAGAATGTACCAAGTTCAATGAAGCATTTAGGAAAAGAATATACTTTTGAAGAATTAGGTTTAGCAGAATGGGCTATTAACAATAAATTAGGGAAATCTAAAGTTGCAATACAATTATTTGGAAACCAAGAAATTATAAACTCAGCAGATTATGGAAGTGCCCAGTCTCGAAAACGAGTTATTTCTGGCGAAATTATAAAGCGTCGGAAATTAATTGTTCCTCAGAAAACTCATCCAAACAATCCTGATGGGAATAGCTGGCGAACGCTAAATAGCATTATTTCAAAACTACCCAATCCTTTAATAGATAAGCCAAAAGCGAAGATTATTGATCCAAATTATCCCAATTTATTAATCTCCCAGCAAAGCCTATCCGATCACTTCTATGATACAGGATTATTTGAATGTGAGTGGAAGCAATCACAATTCTTAAAAGTTAATCATCCATATATGGGACGAATGTCGTTTCCCGAAAGCAGAATTAAACCAAGTCGAACAATTACAGCAACAAAGATCGGGACATCTAGGGAGGCATTAATCTATAAATCTGAATACAAGCGAACTGGAGATGGAGAATATAGAACACCGACCGTTAGAGAAGCAGCTTGTATAATGGGTTTTCCTATAACATATCAATTTTGTGGAGGAGAAACAACAAAATGGAGATTAGTTGGTAATGCCGTTTGCCCGTCTGTTGCTCGTGCGTTTGCAAAACAAGTAATGAACGAATTGAATTGGACACCCCCTGTAATTCCACTGGTAAGAGCAGATACGCCCCCCTCAGACAACAATCTCAATACATTTACCCCAAGACAATTCAATATTCCTCCTGTTAGAAATAAAGGATCTCGATTTAGAAGGCACCCAATAAAAGATGGCAATATGACAATAACTCTTTCGAATTATGATATTGATAAAAATGAGAAAGAGGTTGGAAAGTGGATTACATCTGTGCAGTACGGCAATGGAGAAGGCTTTCCCACATACAATTTTCCAGACAAATACTATGAAGTAATAGAACCAATATTAAAGCAAGATTCGAAAGGAAAACATTTTGTAGAATTAATCAATAATAATTTTTTGCCAAAAGTAGCAACAGGTTCTATACTGCAAAAGATGTATGAGACGCAGAAATCCGAAACTCCATTTATTGAGCCGACCAAATTAATAGATGAAATTGCATCACTTATCAATAAACTAAACTTAAATCAGAAAGAATATAAACAGCAAAAACTAATTATTTTTAAAAATAAGGGAAAAGTTCCATTGAGTCAAATATGTGCGCTATATGCGATAAATAAGATTACTTCACTTGCAAATCAATAAAATTATGGATCAAGAACATAGAATAAATTATTTTACAGATCTTGTGGATAATAAAAAGTCAATTGTAGGTAGCATGGACGTATGGTACAAAAACGACCGTAAGTCAATGCCTGTATATGAAATAGATTTAAACTATTTAGTATATAATCAATACAATGGCAGAATTGCAAGCTTCGTCAAATCTTATGAGAAACAGACAGGCAATGCATTAGATCCAACAAACGCAGATGATATCAAGATTATTGAAGATTTTCTTTGGAACTCAAATATCATAAGTAATAAATCGACAATTCGCAGTATCGAGAAACAAGGGCAGCTTAAATATGGAATTGTCACAAGAGATGGTGTTATCATTGACGGCAATCGCAGGGCCATGATTCTTAATAGAATAGCAGAAACAAAGCCGATTTATTTCCGCGCTGTTATTCTTGATGAAAAACTTAATGAAAATCCCAAAGAGATTATGCGTCTTGAAACCACCTATCAGATGGGCGAGGATGCTAAGGTGGATTATAATGCTATTGAAAAGTATCTCAAATGTGCAGACTTAAAAGACTATGAATTTACAAATGAGGAGATTGCAATCATGATGGGGGAAACCCCAACGACAATCACGGAATATTTAGCTATCATGGAGCTAATGAATGACTATCTCAATAAGCTGGGCTACAATGGGATATACACACGATTAGATAAAACAGAAGGTGCTTTTGTCGATTTGTATAGCTATTTGGATAGATATAACAGCAAACGTTCCAAAATTATCGAATGGAAATATGATGACAGTGATTTGAATGATTTGAAGCTAATCTATTTTGATTACATTAGAGGAATATATAATAGGAGTAAGACAACCGGCAGTGAGAGTGGCGACTCTAAGGAATATAGATTTATCGGACAGACGAGCAAGAAAGGAAGCTTTTTTGCGAAACAAGATATATGGGATGAATTCAGAGATCGCCATTTTAAGGAAATTGATGAAGTCCGAAATCAGGAACCAAGTATAGAAAGTCTCAGGAGTCAAAATCCAACCTTAAGCTTAGATCAAATTCTAAAAAGTCGCGATGAACAATTTGCAAAAAAAGCAGATTCTCATTTAAAAAGGAATATGGGATTGAGCAGAGATGCTCTGGATAATAAAAATAAAGAGAATGAACCTCTTGAACTTTTAAGAGGTGCGAAAATGAAACTTGAATCGATTAATACAGAGTCGAAGGCCTTTCTCGAAGATGAGAGTGTTTTTACATTAGTAGATGAATTACGCAAATTAACTGAAACTTATAAGACAACTATAAAAGCACATAACAAGATAAAATGAGTTGTGTTGAGTTAAATATTGATGAACAAAAGAACGTATTCCTCATTACGGGTGATACATCTCTTATTGTGAATAATCATCGGGCCAAGTATTATTTTACTGATTACCTCAAAGCTAAAATTGATGACTCCGGTGTCATTTATATTTCTTATGCAGATAAAGAGAGGGAAATCGTACTAAATGAGATTCAAAATTCTCTGCGAAAATATAAGATTATACAAACCGACTCTTCTGAGATAAAAGATGTGTTAAATCATTATTATTCAGAGAAAAAGAACTTTAAAATATTTTCAGAGAAAGCAAAAAGAATTTGGAGTAATGAAGTAGATATTGCTGAATTCTCTGCCTTTAAATCTGCCTTGGAAAGGCATCTTGTAAATAGGAAACTTTATGACAAACAGCTACTTGCCGCTTATCATCTAGCATTCTCACAAAATGCATGTAATTTTTCTGTCCCGGGCGCAGGAAAGACATCTATTGTTTATGGTGCTTATGCATATTTAAATAGCCTTCCTGAGGATAATTCAAAATATGTCAATAAGCTCCTTATTATTGGCCCATTGAGTTCTTTCGGTCCATGGGAGAATGAATACGAAGAATGTTTTGGCCGCCCCGTAAAATCAAAACGATTATCCGGAGGTGTTTCAAAAGATGAGCGAACAAGGCACCTATTATCTGTTGAAGACATTAAAGATACCCCTGAGATTACATTAATGTCCTATCAAAGTGTTGTCTATAACCTAGAAAATCTGAGGCACTTTCTCCAACGAAAAGATAATCGAGTAATGATCGTGTTAGATGAAGCTCACAAAATAAAAAATGTTGACGGGGGGATATGGGCGGATTCTGTACTGGAGTTAGCTAAATTGACAGGAATCCGATCTCGGGTCGTATTAACAGGCACTCCCATTCCTAATGGATTTGAAGATATTTACAACCTATATGAATTCATTTGGCCCAATAAAGGCATAATCAATTATACTACATTCCAACTAAAAGACATGTCGAGCAACCCATTTGATGCTCGAATTGACAAGCTCATAGATGCTATTTCCCCGTTCTTCATACGAATAAGGAAAAGCGATCTCGGTCTTCCTCCAGCAATAGACAATCCCCCTATCAAAATCAAAATGGGAGAATGTCAACGGCAAATATACGAAGCTCTTGAAAATAACTATTTAAGTTATTTTCAAGAAAATGACATTACATCTGAAGTAACATCGCAGCTCGTTAAAGCACGATTTATTCGACTAATTCAAGCAGCGACAAATCCAGGACTATTACGCAAGCCTTTAGAAGCATATTTTACGGACCAAGGGTTTCATAATGAATTATTCATAGATGACTCCCACATAATTAATAGGATTCTCAATTATAGTGATGAGGAACTCGTTCCCAAAAAGTTTGAAGCTGTTAAAAACCTAGTAACGAAATTACTAGAAAACAATGAAAAGGTGATAATTTGGGGAACATTCATACAAAACATCAAAGAGTTACAAGAGTACCTTATGCATAATGGAATAGAGTCCCAATTGTTATATGGTGCAATTCCGACAGAAATTGAGGATATGCCAGAAGATGTAATCACAAGAGAAAAGATTATCAAAGAATTTCATCGCCCAGATTCATCTTTTAAGGTAATAATCGCAAATCCATTTGCAGTAGCAGAATCTATCTCTCTTCATAAAGCATGTCACAATGCTATATATCTGGAAAGAACATTCAATGCAGCCAATTT
>UMCT01070289.1_pt1 | contig 13789 bp, 10 predicted proteins | sample 1964291 | NCBI WGS metagenome assembly UMCT01 (sample SAMEA4835974, study PRJEB28245) | human gut metagenome | biome: gut microbiome; material: fecal sample | place: Denmark | collected 2008 | reverse complement strand
CCCGCTTTAAGCTATCTATAGACAAATGATCGGCCGGAAACGACCGCCTGCGAAATCCAGTTCCCAAAGTAGCCGAAGCCGTTCCCTGTTCCCCTGAGACTTCAAATCCCCATACTTCCCCCTCTCCTCTGTTTACCACCAAGCCGTTAGCAGAAGCCAAAGCTTCCAGAGCTTCCGGAAAAGGCAACTTCTCCAGGTAGGCAGAAACCTTAAACGTATACATCGACTGAGGCACAATGACATTGATTCCCGATAGACGCGTAATCCGACGGGCAATATCTGCCAAAGGAACCTCCCGAAAATCAAAAGAAAGGGCAGAACGCACCGAATCATAACCGACAAAAGGCTCCGGAAGTAGTGGCTCTGGCTGTGGCGGGGAACTCAAGGTGACGATATTCCCGCATATATCCGCTTCCAGTCCGTATTCCCGGCATAGGAAATATAATAAATCGGTTATCCTAGCCCGATTAAAATTACAGGCGACCAAAGGATCCTGCGTGGTCTTAACGCACAAATTAACCTGATTGACAGTAGCAATGCTCCGCAATAATTCCGAAAGCCGCACGTTCCCCACCGAAAGATCGGTCTTCTGAAGATAAACAGGATCTGCTGCTCCCAGGCTGTCAAAAACAGCCTTCAATTCCTTCGTCCGCATAAGACGAAGAGAATCGGCAGACTCAGCCTTTAAACAATAGGGCAATAAGAATACACACAGGACGATATAGACCAATTTCATATTTTTATTATTTTATTTTCCGTACACACTTTCTATACTTCTGCAGGCGCAAACAGATACCGAAGAATTTTCCGTCTTATTCAGGATTCATTTAATAAAGGCAATATCTCTTCCGGGGAAGTAAGGCCTTCCCGCAACAATTCCAAAGCTGTCTCCCGCAAAGTCTGTATGCCTCTCTCTTTCAACAAAGCACTTACATCCGCTTCTTGATTCCGGACGGCCGCCGCCAAACGCGCATCGATAGGGATCACTTCATAAATCGCTTTCCGTCCACTATACCCTGTATAATAACAGGCTTCACAACCCTCGGCCCGGAAAAAGCGAACAGGTTCTCCCCAAGGGACACTGCCACTCTCCTCTCCTTCTACTTCTCTCTTACAATGCGGACATAAAACTCTTACCAGACGTTGAGCCATACACAACAACAAGGTATCGGCAATCAAGTAAGGATGCAATCCCATATCTGTCAGGCGGGCTACACACCCCCAGGCACTATTGGTATGTATAGTGGAAAATATCAGATGCCCCGTCAGCGAACTCCTGACAGCCATATGAGCCGTCTCCGTATCCCGAATTTCCCCCAACATGATAATATCCGGATCCTGACGCAAAAAAGTCCGCAAAGCACTTCCGAATGTCAAACCGATTTCTTCTTTCAACTGTACCTGATTAACTCCCTCCAAGGTATACTCGACGGGGTCCTCAATCGTCAGTATATTATTGTCTTCCCGGTTCAGCAAACGTAAAGTAGCATACAAGGTTGTACTTTTCCCCGAACCCGTCGGACCGCTGATCAACACTAAGCCGTGCGGCTTAGCCACCGCCTGACGGTAATCGTTTAACTGTCGCTCACTGAACCCCAGATTTCCCAATTCCAGTAATTCTGCATGCCGGGTAAGCAGCCGCAACACGATTTTTTCTCCATGTATGGCCGGCAAACAGGACACCCGTACGTCGAATTTACAATCGCCTCGGTGGAAAAAAATACGACCGTCCTGAGGCAAACGCTTCTCGGATATATCCAGATTCGCCAGAATCTTAATCTGATTGACCAGAGCGGCATAATTTTCTTTCTCGATCACATACCTTTCCAGCAAACGGCCGTCTATCCGGAAACGTACCCTACACCGCTCCTCATAGGCTTCAAAATGAATATCACTCGCATACGTCCGGTAAGCTTCCTCTATCAGACGACTCAAAAAATCCCGTTCTTCTCCGGCAGATACCGCCGTTTGTGTCTTCCTTGCAAAACCACCGGTCCCATCCCGATAATACTGCCTCATCCATCGCCTGAACTCTCCCTGTTCGAGACGGTCTATCCGAACCTTTATACCTCGGATAATTTCAATTTCCTGCAAAGCATCCCCATAATCCCGCCCTTCTTCTCCATAACAACAAAGCTCTTTCTCCCGCTTCTCAAAAGGCAGCAATCCATAATTCCGGGCCTCTTCCGGAGTGAAAAAACCGATAATCTCGGCAGGAATCCTTAGTTCATCCATAATCCTAAAAACGAATCGTCAGAAATACCATATACATTACACCCATCCCACTCACTAAAGGAATGGTTACCCGCCGCCCGCTTACCCGCCTATATATTTCCCAACCACAAAACGTCAGCAGAAAAGCCAGTATCAGAAAATATACATATGTCCTTAAGGTAAAAGCAGGAGCCAACATCAGACAAAACCAGCCGTCCCCGATTCCCCCCAGCCGTCTCATCACCCGTCTTCCTTGTCCATAGCGTATAAAAACATATAAAACCACTCCGGTTACCATAAACAGAAACACCCACCCATTCCCTTTCAAACGAAAAACCAATTCCTTCCAACCCACTCCCCACCAGGAAACAAAAAGCTGTAAACACCCGAATAACAACAAATCTGTTATTTTCACCCGCCTTTTCCTAAAATCCGATCGAATCAGGCGGACTAAAGGGATGAAAAGGAGAAATTCCATAGGCTAATCTTTGGTTATTTCCCTCAATTCTTTATCCTGATTGATTTCCCACACATTGAAAATTCCATCCCCATCAAAATCAACCACAGCCGTTGCCGTTGCCCTAAATCCCTTTTCATTCGCTTCCGTAATGCTAATCTGATAATTGGCATTTCCCCCTTCCGTCACCAGTTTCTGTTGTTCAAACCCCAATTCTTCCAAAGAAACCGAATACCGGGAATGCATATAAAAATGACTTTTTTCCAGGGTGTGGAGAAACACTAACTGTTGTTGGGCCTCTGTACTTTTGGCCCGCGAGATCAAAGGCATCAGGTTCGGTAAGGCAATCAATACCAAAATTCCGATGATTACCAATACTACCAATAATTCTGGCAACGAAAACGCTTTTACGCTTGTCTTTACTCTTTTTTTCATACGCTGTCTATTTATGTTAAATGTTTAACGATTCAAATGGTTAATGATGATAAGGTGTATTTTCAAACCTTTTAGTTTACCAATAGGCACACAAATCCCCCTATACGATTCCTCATCGTTCAATAAAACACTAATAATCAATTAAATAGATTTATATATCCCCGAATTCTACTTTGTTATTTTCCCTACCCGGGATGGGAAAAATAAACAGATCAAAAAAACGGACTTCAAAAATTCATCTTTTTTCTCTTGTATATGAAACTCTTATTCGCCATTTTATGTTTTCAGGTTTTCTGTTAATAAAATTATAGCATAAATTTCGAAAAATCCAATACTTGACCAAAAAAAAATTTGAACAAGCCATTTTCAAGACATTGATAATCAATACCCATTAAAAAAAAAATTTGAACAAGGCCATTTTTGGCCTTTTTTTGCCAAATTTCAGGGGTAAAAAAAAGCGTATTTTTCTCCAAAAAGGGAAAGGACTGAATGCGGAAAAGGGCAAAAATTTAAATGGGAAAAGGATGAAAGCTTCTTTGGAAAACTGGTGAACGAACTTTCGGTTGTAACGAAAGAATAACCGGGAATATTAATTCCCTTCATCAGCGCATCGGAGATGAGCCTGAACGCGGTATGAAGTACCATTCATCATTTTTCCCATTTTCGATTTTAACTGTTCTCGAATCTTCTAAATTTTAAAAATAGAAGCCCAGATTAAAGTAGAAGCCTAGTTTTTTAGTCCAATCAGACATATGAAAGATAAGATCAATAGGTCCCAAGGCGGTATCGTAGGAATATCCAACGCTTCCTCCCCAAATACCCCGATTTCCCAAAATATCGAAAAAATTATCGTCCTGCAAAGCATAATTTCCGATAAAAGACAGATAATGCCGGCTACCCATGCGTTGCCGTAAATGCAGGCGGGCCACCAGCAGCGAATTCTCGAATACTTCCACCCGGCTAATCCCCTCAAAAGGCAACTGCTGTTGCATATAACGACCGAAAACCTGACCTCCCATATAATTCAGATAAGGGTAAGGGACATTCTTTCCGATCAGTACCCGTCCATATACGGAAGGCAACATTTTAAAACGGTTTGTTATCGGAATCACTCCGGTAAAATTAGCACTTAAAGCAGAAAAAGGGAGTTGCCCGTTATATTGAGTAAAATTATCCGTATATACCGAATAGGCGGCGGAAAAAGATAAACCGCGGGAAGGATAATAGCGCCGGTCGAAAGTTTCCACTTCTGCCACGGCATAATAGCTGATAAAACCTTCCGATTTTACATGTATCGTCTGATTGTCGTCTTTAAAAAGAAAAGGATCATAATCAAAATACTCGTAGCGCAATCCGACCTGGAACTTAAAATTCCGTAAATAAATGTCCGTTAAACTCAGTTCCCCCAAATGATAACGATAAGTAACAGCGTTGATTTTATCCCCCCTGTCATAAATATTAAAATCGTTATATTTGAACATATAACTCAAATTGAGTTTCCGGATCAAAGGATTCTCCAGAGAATAGTCCAAACGGACAAACGGATTCTTGCTCAAACGGGCTGTAAAACCGGAACGGAAACCCTTTAAAGGCCGGTAATTCAACTTCAGATTTAACAGAATAGCTGCCATTTCCTCCGAATCAAAACGGAAGCCCAGATTAATAATACTTCTGTCATTTTCCTTCAAATTCAATTCCAAATCGTATTCCGGTCCTCCCAGCAACCGATAACTGACATTGGCAAAAGATTTTGTTCCGTATAGGGAAGCAATAGCCCGGTGAATCTCTTCCTTCGTGATGGGACCATTCTCCTTCAAACGGATTGTACGCCTCAACCATTTCTCTTCATCTTTGGAAACTCCCTTCAAATAAATCCGGCGTACAAAAAAAGTATCCGCAAAAACCTTTTTTTCCCTCGTTTTTGTGAGTTCCTCCTCCACACCGATCCGCTCTTTTAAGGCGATCAATTGCTCCCACTGGGCTTCAGCGGCTTGCTTTCCCCGGTAAATCATCGTATCGATAGCTTCCTGATTAAAACTAGCTGCCGAATATTCATTGAGGTCCGGTTTAATATACAAATCCGTCAATTTCAGATTTTCCTCAAATTTATTCATACAGAGCAAATGAATCAGCTGTCCCATCACTCCCGGTAACGAATTCAACTGCTCGGCCTTTTTCAGATCGGACTGTACATCCACTCCGATGATAATATCCGCCCCCATTGCCTTGGCAACATCCACAGGGAAATTATTTACAATCCCTCCGTCTACCAAGATCAGGCTATCCAGATGCACCGGCGTAAAAACCCCAGGAATAGCCATACTGGCCCGCATAGCTTGCACCAAATCTCCTTGTTTTAAAACGACTTCCTTCCCATCTATAATATTAGCAGCAACACAGGCAAAAGGAATAGGCAACTCCTCAAAATTTAAAGAATCATGATATCCTACTGTCAAATCAGAAAACAGATGATATACATTCTGACCGCTCACAAAACCCGCAGGCATACGATTCTCCTTCCCCCGGCCGAAAGGGAATGAAAGAATATATTTTTCCGTCATTTCTTTTTCGGGGAAAGACAAATTGTCCCGATAGACTTTATCACTCAATAGAAAAGACCAGTTCTGATTGCGCACCATGCTATCCAACACCTGTATATCATACCCGATCGCATACAATCCTCCCACAATCGATCCCATGCTGGTCCCGACGACATAATCCACAGGTATCCCCGCCTTTTCCAGCACCTCGATCACCCCGATGTGAGCAATTCCCTTGGCACCACCGCCACTCAACACCAATCCGACCTTTCTCCGCTCTGCCATCCCGGAGGGACACAAAAATATACATAAAAACAGCCAAACCAGACACCTTTTCATAGCATAAAATCCACTTTTAATTTCAGAAATGGACAAAAATTATGCCAATTTCTTTCCGAAAACCGGGAACAAAATAATAAAAATTTCACATACGAGGAGAGGGATAGGTCTGAAATCCTACACCGAATTGTCCAAAACGTTTTTTTAGACAACCTCCGGATTTAACCGGTCTATTGTTTGCCGATAGCTTTATTATAATCAGCCAAAGACACCTTTTGCTGCAACCAGGTCTGAATCAAACTACTATAGGACTGGATCCAGGTCACCTGAGCAGACAGGACATCAATAATCGGTAATTTTCCCTCCGTATAACTAAAAGTATTTAAATCCAGATTTTCCTCCGCAATTTTACAAGCTTCCTCTGCCACCGTAATCTGTTTGGTATTCTCTGTCAGGCTTGTCCAGGCATTACTAATTTCCTGGACGATCTGATCCTTCGTAAGTTGTAAATCGTATTCGGTACTCCTCAACACAGCTTTTTGCCGGTTTACATCTTTAGTCCGGGATCCCCAATGAAAAACCGGGATATTGAGGGAAGCAAAGGCAATGGTATTCCACATGGTGGAACCATCCAAATTCAGCATCTGCGTTCCCCAATTTTCCTTCAATCCTACCGACAAAGAGGGTAAATATTTGCTCCGGGTCAACTTTACCTGACGTTTCTGATACTCGACATTCAAACCGGCCATTGCATAATCCGGACGGCTTGCAAAAGCAGCTTCCATACCGATCTCCGGAGGCAAAGCCTGCATCATATTGATGGAGTCTGTCACCTCCACAGGAGCGGCGGGAGGCATTCCCATCAATACATTCAAATTCTGGAGGGCGATCTGATATTGTTTAAAAGCATTACTTTTCTGCAATTCAGCATCTTTTAAACGGGCCTGTACCTGTAACAGATCCGTTTTACTGATATAACCGTCTCTAAAACGATCGGTCAAAACTTTTTCCAATTCCCGAATAATTTTTACATACTGCCTCATCACCAAATAAAGATCTTTTTTAGCCACTGTCGACCAATAATTTACATCGGCGGAATAGATAATATTATCGACAGTCAGCTCTTCTGCTTTAACGGCAATATCTTTTTGTATTTCAGCAGCCTTATAGCTATGATGTACTGCTCTCCCGCTATATAAATTCTGCGTCAATCCGGCCTCCAGGCTATACGTTTCATTTTCCATCGGAATCTTAGTCCCTCCGAAATCCATATTATAATCATTGATCCGATATTGGGCACTCCCGGAAAAATCCAACTTCGGGAAATACCCTGTCTTAGCCGTCCTCATCGCTTCCTGCATGGCCATACGCTGTTCGGCGCTCTGTTTAATCTGCCGACTATAATCCAATACTTTTTGCTTATATTCGGTAACTGTCAGCGGAGCAGGCTGAGCTGCTAACGGCAAAGCCACCAGCAACCAACCCACATATACTATTAATTTTTTCATACCTTCCTTTTTATATACGTTTCTCTCTTCCTTCCCGGCACTACAGAAAATTCTGTGCACATTCCGTTTCTTCTTATCTGTCCGACCGGATTTTATAAAAAATACAATAAGTAACCGGCAGTACAAACAATGTCAACATCGTCGCGACAAACAGTCCTCCCATAATCGTTGCCGCCATCCCGGCAAACATAGCATCCCACAACAAAGGCAGCATACCGAGTATAGTCGTCCCGGAAGCCATTGTCACCGGTACAATCCTACTTTTAGTAGCCTGAATTACAGCCTGTAAAGGAGTAATTCCGCTATTCATATCCATACCGATCTGATCTACCAGCACAATAGCATTCTTAATATTCATACCGATCAAGCCCAACATTCCCAACATCGCAAAAAAATCCATCGATTTTCCAAATCCGATCAAGCCCCATACCACACCGATAAAAATCAAAGGTAACATCAACATAATCACCACCGGACTGCGATAATTCTGAGGGAATAACAACAAAAGAGTCAAATAAATCAGCAAAAACATCAACGGAATATTTTTTCCCAAGGCAGCCATAGAAGTGTCATGTTGATCCTGGTCACCGAAATATTTCATTTTATAGCCTTCCGGTACTTTCACCTCCGCTTTTACAGCGGACAGCACTTGTTTAAAAGCAGCTATAGCATTCGCTCCCCGCTTGGGCTCACATTGCATCATCAGACAACGTTCCCGGTTGTAACGCTTGATTACATCGTAATCGTATTCCAATTTAAAATCGTCGGTTACCTGTTCGACCTTTACGGATTTCCCTTTCGAACTAAATACCGGCAAAGTACGGATATCCTGCGGATGTATCGCATTTTCATCCGCTACCTTCATCAGAATAGGCATAAACAAATCCCCTTCCCGATATTCCCCCAAAGCAATTCCGTTAGTAGCCGCTTTTAAGGAATAAGCTACCTGTTGTCGGGTAATCCCCAGTCTCAAGCCTTTTTCCTGTGAAAACATAGGTTTCCAAACCGGGACAGGGGTGCCCCAACTGCTCCGTACTTCCATCACCAGATCACATTTCCGGGCAATCTCTTTTGCCCGTTCGGTTAGAGCGATTAGAGTATCCGCATTCTCTCCGATAAATCCGATTTCGATAGTAGCATCCGGCACAGGCGAAAGCATAAACAGAGAAGAACGGGTCAACACATTGGGATAATTTTTCAACATATAATTATAAAACTCCTCCTCCATAGCGGGAGAATCTTTCGGATCGTGAGTTTCCACCAATACATTGGCAAAATTAGGCAACGGACCGAAAGAGGAACTGGCCAGATAATAACGTATAGGAGATCCCCCCATAGTAACCGAAAAAGACTTTACCTTGGGATTTTGTTTCAGGTACTCCTCGATTTGAAATACATTCTGTTCCACATCCCGAATCCCATATCCATTCGGAAAAATCAGATCGGCACGCATATAAGGCTTATTCATCAAAGGAAAGAAACTCTGGGGCATCAAGGCCATCACCACCAAAGAAAATATCAAAATGCCGATTACCGAAAACAAGGTAATATAACGGTGATGAATTAATTTCGTCAGCATCCGTTCGAACTTATGATATAACTTCGTATCATAAGGATCTGTCGCCACAGCAGAAGTATTTTCTTTCAGGATAAAATTTCCGAAAGTAGTAGTCTGTGTCAATGCCAACACCCAACTCAATCCCAAAGAAACAGCCAAGACTATAAACAAAGGTTTTACAATCTCCGCCATTGAATCGGGGGCCAGAAACATAGGCAGAAACGAACACACTGCAATAAAAGTAGCTCCCAGCAATCCCCATTGTGGAAGAGTAGCCCCCATAATCAGAGCCTGAAAGCGGTGCATACCTTTCTTAATTCCGATCTGAGCATTGTCCGTCACCACGATGGCATTGTCTACCAACATCCCCATAGCAATGATAAAAGCCGCCAGGGACGTCCGGTTCAATCCTACTCCCAGAAACAACATAATCAGTAAAGTACCGGTTACGGAAAACAACAGAGAACTTCCGATCAACATGCCTGCCCGAGCTCCCATGACGATAAAAATAATAGCAATCACAATAAGGAGAGATTCTATTAAATTCAGAATAAATCCGTTATTGGCCTCCTGGGCAATTATATTTTCCGGATAAATAGAGACCAGATCCATCCCTACCGGGATCAGTTTTTTAATCTCCTGTAAACGTTCAGCTACCAAATTTCCCACGGCCACCACATCATCCTCTGCTCCAGAGGCGACGCCTATACCGATGGCTTTTTTTCCATCTACCCGCATTAAATTGGAAGGCGGATCCAGATAACCCCGTTCTACGGCAGCAATATCCCCCAAGCGCACCTCATTCCCCCCTTTCGTTATAATCAACTGATTCCGGATATCGTCCAGACTTTTATAAGTACCGTCGGCCAACACTTTCAACTGATAACTACCGGCATTGATTTCACCCGTATTTACCTGCAAATTCTGAGTCTGCAATACTTGGGCGATCGTATTGGGATCAATCCCGAGGGCGGACAATTTAGGTACGGAAAACAATACATTCACGACCTCCGTCTGTTCTCCGAAAAGCTGTACTTTCTGAACACCTTCAATGGGAGTCAGCTCGGTTTTTATTTTTTGAGCCCAATCCCGTAATTCTTTATAAGAAAAACCCTCCTCTATCGTCAAGGCATAATAAATACCGTATACGTCTCCGAAATCGTCATTTACGGTAATGGAAGAAGCTCCCTGGGGTAACTTAGATTGTATATTCAACACTTTCCGCCGGAGTTCATCCCATTTTACGGGCATACGGACTCCTTTAATGGTAGGCTTTAATTCTATGGTAATTTTAGACAGACCGAAGTAAGATTCCGATTTAATCTGCTTGACTTCCGACATGGATTGGATCTCCCGCTCTATCGGTTCCGTCACCAACTTTTCTACTTCCCGGGAAGTTGCTCCGGGATATTGGGTAATCAGCACAGCCTGTTTGATGACAAACGGCGCATCCTCCTTTTTAGGCAATTTGAAAAAAGAAATGATACCTCCTATCAGCATAATAGCCAAAAAGAAGTAAATCACTTTCGTATGCTCTAAAGAATACTTGGGTAAATTCATACGCTCCTTTTATTCTGTTAACACATTCACGGTTTGTCCGTCTACTAAACGGGTAGTACCGGCACTTACAACCGTTTCCCCTGCCCGGAGTCCCTCCTGCACCACCACCTGATCCCTGCCAATCAATCCTCCTTCTTTCACCGTACGTTTTTCCAGTTTTTGGGTAGTTTCGTCGTATACAAAGACATTCAATTCCTCCGTATGGGGATCGGGAAACAGAGCTGTTAAAGGAACCAACACATAATTTTCAAAACCTTCCCGGGTAATCTTCAGAATAATCCGGCAAGAAAAACCGGTAGCCACCTTATAATCATTCAGGTTAAAAGCAGAATCCTCCACGTATAAAGAAACCGGAACACCCGAACCGTCCTGAGAAGCCTCTACGTATTCCTTAATTCTGGCCCGGAACAATTTCCCTTTGTAATTCTCGAATTCGATATAAATCTGAGGTTCAGAAAGCAAATATTGCATATTATTTTCGGGAAGTGTAAACCTTACCAACAACTTATCCGGATTAATCAGACAAACAATTCCTTCTCCGGCTTGTACTTTCTGATAATTTTCCACATACTTCTTTTGGATAAACCCATCAAAAGGAGCCAGCAGTTTTGTCTCTTCAAGCGTATTTACAGCATTTTCGTATGCCGCTTTCGCATTAGCGTAACTGGCTTGGGTGGACTCGTAATCCTGACGGGAAATCGCCTGTTTCCGGATCAGCTTTTCAGACCGTTCCATCTGAGATTTTGCCGTCAGATAGGAAGACTTCTTCGCTTCGTATTGTAAACGATAATCCAAAGGATCAATCTCAGCCACTACTTGTCCCTTCTTTACCCGTTGTCCTTCCTCCACATTCAATACAATCAACGGACCCGACATTTTAAAAGCCAAGTCACTAAACTGATCCGGAGATACCACTCCACTAAACGACTTTTCCACCACATTTAACGGAACGGCCTTCACTACTTTTACCGAACGGGGACCAGTTTCCTTTACTTCCGGTTGTTTACAGGATATCATACCAACCACACCTATAAACACCAACAAAATTTTAGCACACATAATTCAAATTTATATACGACTCTTTCTAATTATAAATACACCCTCAATGATTCATTTTCTCCATAAAATCTTCGATCAGTTTCAACCCTTTCGGGGTGGCAATTCCACGGGCATAATTCAACACAATGGTTTCAAATACTTCCGGATAAGAAAAATGATTCTTTTCAATCTCTTCCGAATAGATCAAGGTTTCCAACTGTACCCGCAATAACAAAGCCAAAATCCGGGGATTCAATTCCGCACGGATATATCCTTCCTGAATGCTCTTCTCCATCACCGACACCACTTTTTCCATATCAGTTTCCCGTTTTTTAGTAAAATAATCGGCAATTTGGGGATGATATTTTTGTAAATCCCTTATGTAATTCCGGTTTATTCTTCTCAAAGAATCGGAAATAACTTTATATTCCATTAGATTCAACTCCAGAGGATTTGTACATTCCTTCGCTAACTTTTCACGTTCTTGCCGACTCTTTTCATCCTGATACTCCAGCGTCTTTCGTAACAACGTCTCTTTATCTTTAAATCTTTCATACAAAGTACGCTTGGAAATCCCCATTTCGGTCGCCAGAAAATCCATAGTCACGGCCTTAATCCCATGTAAAAGAAACAATTCGGAAGCTTTTGCTATAATTCTTTGTTCTAACGCTGTATACATACCTATTTTTTTAGCGCGACAAAGATAGACTGAAAACTTTAAAAACCAAAAAAGTTTTCAAATTTTTATCGAATAAATTTAAATTATCAGCCGAACTTTTCTTTTTAGGCAAAAAGTTTAAAATCATCTGTTTATTTTACATAAAAACCTTCTTTTATATACTATTCTTAAAGTAATCAGGAATTTATTCTTTCAATCCGGAAGTTTTTTTATAATTTTGCATTATGATTTACACTAAACAAAAGCTAAAATGAAAAATATATTCGACGGAATAACAGCAGTTGGGGAAGAAGAGCAATTTGATTTATTGATGAAAGGTACTCACTACCGTATTGACCGTATCGTTTCTTCCGGCCACAGTTCTCCTCAGGGATTCTGGTACGATCAGGAGGATGACGAATGGATTCTGTTAGTGCAGGGAAAAGCTACACTGGAAGTGGAAGGGAAATTTATCGACATGAAAGCGGGCGATTATATGTTTTTACCCAAAAATTGTAAACATCGTATCGAAAAAACAAGTGTAGAACCGATTTGTATCTGGCTCTGTTTCTTTTCGATCGAATAAACGTTCTTATAAAGAAAAAAGGAATAAAAAAAATTACGCTTCAGGACATTATCCGGATAAACCGGAAATTAAGCCGGGAGGAAGAGATTGCACAACACGGGCGTCCCGTTCCGCATAGGAAAGTGCATGCATCGAAAAAAGTATATAACCGTAAAAAGAGAAAGGCAGATCTGAATAAGGAGCTGCCTTATTTTTTTCCCGAACTTCCGACCTAAATTTATTTTTACTACGTATATTACAAAATAATCAAAGAATTTTAGCGAAATGATCCATTTTCTGAAAAGTACAATTTTCAAATTATTACTGGCGGTCCTGATCGGTATTCTCTTGGGATTTGTGGTGGGAGAAGGTTTTATGAATGTAGTAGTGACCGTAAAATACATTCTGGGACAACTCATCTTTTTTATGGTTCCATTAATTATTCTGGGATTTGTTTCTTCTTCCATTGCTAAGATGAAGGGAAATGCTTCGAGTATGCTGGGAAGTGCCCTGGGATTAGCTTATCTGTCTTCCATAGGGGCTGCTTTTCTCGCTATGTTCCTGGGTTACTGGCTCATTCCTCAGCTTTCCATTGAACCGGCAACGGAAGGTTTAAAGGAGATCCCGCCCTTGGTATTCCGGCTGGATATCCCGCCTGTGATGAGCGTAATGACAGCTTTAGTACTTTCAGTCATGCTGGGGCTAGCAACGGTGTGGACGAAATCCAGATTGTTCGGAACCTTATTGGAGCATTTTCAGAAAATGGTATTATTACTGATCACCCGTATACTCATTCCCATTCTGCCTTTCTTTATTGCTGCCAATTTTTGTGCATTGAGCTATGAAGGCGCCATTACCCGGCAATTACCTATATTTATAGGGGTTATGGGAATCGTACTGGTGGCCCATTTTATCTGGCTGACTTTCCTCTATCTTACAGCAGGAGTCTTTAGTCGTAAAAATCCCTGGTTGGTTTT
>UMCT01012653.1_pt1 | contig 13998 bp, 9 predicted proteins | sample 1964291 | NCBI WGS metagenome assembly UMCT01 (sample SAMEA4835974, study PRJEB28245) | human gut metagenome | biome: gut microbiome; material: fecal sample | place: Denmark | collected 2008 | reverse complement strand
TATATGCATATCCCCACTAAAAAGCTACTGACCCCTTTTGATGAACTTCCAACCAGTCAAAAATAAAGCTTCTTGTATTATATTCAGGCATCTTCAATGACGCAATATTGGGTAACGTAACAGCATTTCTTTCAGCGGGTATATAAGCGACTTTGCCAATTTTGCACCTTTCAAACCCGTCTTTTAATTTAGCGAAGCACATATCTTTTGTATAACAAAAATCAATAGCATCACCCACAAAGAATATAGCATATCCTTCATTCAGATAGTTTTTCAATTTATGAAACTCTAGCAACTGTTTTTCCACAAAGCTCCAACTTACATAATCAGTGTTACGACGCATCAGCACATCCTTTTCCAACCATAGACAGAAACTGATAACCTTAGCTATTGTACTTTTCCCACTGCTTTGCGGACCAATCAGCATGTTCACTTTATTCAAAGTAAAATCAACATGCTCTATCGGACCTATCTTATCTATTATAAATTTTGGCATAAACTCTGTTCTGACGAATTCAAACTTTTTAAGAGAACAAAGATAAACTATTTATTCCTACCGGCAAATAAAAAAATACTTTATTGCACATCCAGCGCATCCAATGCCAGTCCCTCCATATCCGGTGCGGAAAGCACCACCTTATAATAGCCTGCATTGATATACGTACCCGTCGTTGTACTCAGCATACGCCACTTTCCGGGAGTTTCGGCAAAAGTCAGATTATCTTCCTTCAGTACCACCCCTTTGGAATCAATGAACTGCATACGCACCTTCATAGGCTTCCCTGTAACATTCATGTATTTAAAACGAAGAGCATAGACTTGTGCCAGACCGGTAGAAATGTTCCAAGTAATACTGCTTTGTGTACCTTTACCAAAGAAAACCCCGGTTTGTTTCTTAACCTCTTTCTTTATGAACTTACCTTTCAGCACAGCATCCTCCGCTTGATAAGTCACATTGGCACGTGCGTTTTTATCTTCAGGCAGTAATTCTTTGGGAGTCTTTTCCATCACCTCCTTGTCTTGTGCAGCCCAGCTGAAGCTATGGGCAGAAAAAGAGCGAACGGAATCCAAGTCGCCTTTACAAGCTATCGCAATGCCACAAATCAAAGCTTGCCCCGCTTTCACCTCCGGAAAATTAATCTTCAAGACTCCCCCTTTCACGATAGCATTCACCACCTTTTTGCAAGCGCCGTCATGACCCGCTTCAGCCCATACATCCAAGTCGTCCAGAAGTACTTTATCATTTACCGCTACATCAAAAATACGCAAGCCTTCACAATCCGTCTGTACGCCGCCTCCTGTACCATGCCAGGGTTCTGTAAAATAAAGTTCCACACGATACTCGCCATCCGGAACGGGAAAGCGGAAGTTCAGCTTATGGCGTCCGAAGCGGAAAGTCTGGAACAGTTCCCAGTCCCTAGTGCCATGAATGGGATCATTCGTGGTACGCTGGCTCGCCTGATAAGGGCTCAACAACTGTACACTATCCGACGGATGAATAAACGATTCCGCCCACGAATGAGAATAACGGCTGTTATCCTGCGCCCAGACCTGACCATACGTATCAGTATAAGCGTCTCCTCCGCAATTCAAACGATAAAGATACGTATATCCCTCAGCTCCTTTCAACAAATCAGTTCCGTTCAACCGGTCGGCAGCAACAGGCACTATAGCAGAACCACGGTAAAGAGCCTCAAAATGAGGAGCTTTTTCCAGACCGTTCAGCACCAGCACATCTTCCGCTGCCGGTTTTCCTTTAAAGTACCCCACAGCACGAAGCACATTGTAACGGATATCGCGGTTTTCCCACATGAAATGAGTCCCCACCCCATGATTCAATTTCCGTCCCAAGTATTCAGCATCCACCGCATCATTGTACAGCAACACACTGTCACAATTGCTGTACGCCTCAATGGTAGCCCGTCTGCGGCCTGTCGCAAAACGGTCCTCCCATGTATGAGATGCCAGATAAACCATCGGATCTTCGGAAGCCGGCACATAGTTCGCGCGATACATATAATATACATCCAGCGGCTCCTCCCACGGAGTCACCAATCCTTTATAATTAAATGGTCCCACCTTATCTATCCGGCGATACGCTTCATCCGGCTGGCGGCGTCCCGGATTATCATGACTGCTGAATATCCATTGGAATTGTCCGCACACACTGTCCTTTGCCTGTTCCGCCAGTCGTATCTTGGTTTCCATCAGCTGGCACATACGCTCCTCGCTCCATACACCATTCACATCAAAAGCTGCCGGTTCCGTATGCAATCCGATGCTGCGCCATGCCCCATATTCACCGTTCAACAACTGATTCTTCTGTGACAATTCACGGCCATACTTATTCACATCACCACCATAGGTTCCACTCCAGTTCTGAATAACATTCCAATCTGTCCCATCACCACCGTTACACGTAGTAATCACACGCATGGTACGGGCCGTAGGATCCATTTCCCTGATAATCTCACTACACTCCTCGGCAAACTCCTTAGGCAGCGTGCTTTCGTTCTGCAATCCCCACATCACCACACTGGGCGAGTTACGACGCTCTTTCACCCACTGGCGGAGTAGTTTCTTGAAATTCTCACGAAACTCCGGAGTATCATACCACACGTGGGCCGAAAACTGAGTCCACCACAAGACTCCTTCCTTGTCCCAATATTTCTGATAATCCAGGTGATGGGGCTGGTGAGCGTCACGGAAAGCGTTGAAGCCCGCCGCACGGATCTGTTTCACACGGGCTGCCACCTGCTCACGGCTGAAAGCATGGCTTTGTCCGAACTGATGTTCATATTCACACACTCCATTGATAAAGACAGGCTGTCCGTTCAGATAGAACCGTCCGTCACCATCCTCCCGTTTCACCGGCCAACTGATGGTACGGATACCAAAGGGTGTACTAATCTCATCCGTAGTACTCTTACCACGCTTTATCATACTGGCCAGTTTATACAAATAAGGATTCTCCGTACTCCATAAAACAGGATTCTGCACTGGCGATTGTTGCTTCACCACCTTCCTTTCACCCGGCTGCAAAGTCACCTTCTCCGTCAGGCGGAACACCTGCTTGCCATCCGCATTACTGAATTTATTAACCACTTCCACCGTCTCAGCAGTCTTTCCGTAATTTTTCACCTCCGTTTCCACAAAGACAGTTCCCGCCTTATCATCATTCCAGATATGCACTCCGAAAGGCTCAATGCGGATCTCATCCGTAGCCTCCAGCACCACGGGGCGGAAAATTCCCAAAGGCTGGGAACCTTCGCTGAATCCCCATTCCGAGGAACAGCCACCGCACACCCAAGGCATGTCGGCTATCATTTCAGGATGTTCCGCTTTCACTACCAGCTTATTCTCTCCCAGCTTCAACGCATCCGTCACATCCAATGTCAGCGTAGTACGCCCTACGGGATGACGGCCGAAATCCTTTCCATTCAACGTTATAGTGGCATACGTCCCCACTCCCTCAAAACGAAGAAAATAACGTTTTCCGAATGAAGAGTTGGAAATTAGAAACTGAGAATCATCCAATGTGAAGGTCTTTTCGTATATGGCAGTACCGTGCAAATTACCATGTGTCAGTTGGCGGTAGCCATAATAATCATCCCAGTTATGAGGAATATTTACTTCTATTGCCTTTTGAGCAAACAACCCTTTCAGATGAGTTGCTTCCGTCAGCCATGTTTTCCATCCTTTATCCAATTCCATCACCATCCGGCGATTCTTCACCTCCCGTTCCGGGAAATGCACTTGTGAACGTCCCATCGGTTTGCTGGTAGCAATGGCTATACCACGTTGTTCCGCGTCATTCACGGCACAATAGAAATGATACACCACCCCATTGTATTTCACCACATAACTCTTATGAGCGAACAATTCATCATAGTCTTTAGAAGGGATAATCAAATCCGCCCCTTTCCAATCCGTCCAATGTACTAGGTCATAACTGGCAGCAAATGTATTAAATGCCTTGTATTTGCGGCTCGGTTCAAAAGCCGAGAAGTAGAACATGACATACACATCGCCCATTTTCTGGATATGCGCATCCCCCGTAATGGTTCCGTCCGCTTCGTGTGCAAAGACCGGATTGCCCGGATATCGTTTCCATTTCTTCATATCTTTGGACAAGGCGATACCCACCCGTTCCGCTTTCAAATCCGTTTCCGGATGCCGTCCTGCCGCGTTATAGAACATGACGAAAGGTGCGCCCAATGTTTTCTCCTTATCCCAATAGACCACACTCTTATATTGAGTCAGCTTTTCCCACCATTGCGCGTCTTTATCATGGATACTCATCACGGGCTGGTCCTGTGCCTGCCATTCATGGGCGGAACCCAAAGGCCGGTCTGTCCAGGCCAAACCAATATACAGCGGCTTGTTCACCGATTCATATCCGGTCCCTTCCCCACCCAGATAAGTCATCCAATGCTTGCCTTTATACGTCTGCAGGGCATAGCTTCCTCCCCACTCCATATCCGGCAATGCAGGGAAACCACCACGCTGGTTGCAATCCCAGAATCCGTCACGATAAGACAAGACACGTCCCAATGTACGCCATTCCAACAGATTATCACTTTCGGCTATCCATGTCTCGTATCCACGTCCGTCCAGTCCGCTCTTACCATTATAAACCACGTAGGTCATATACCACTTATCCCCTTCGCGGAACACGGTAGGGCAGTCTATTTTATGCTTGTTGTCGGCCGGAGCTACAGCCAGCCCATATTTATAAGGAGTCTTGGCTTCCTCATAAATCTGCTCCATGCGCGATTGCGGAACTTCACGTTGGGCGTATGTTCCCAATGACAACAGTGAAAATGCCAGTATCAATATCTTCTTCATAATTATCTTTTTATCTATTGGCAAGACGGACAAAAGAAGAAAATGTACCCATTCAGAAAACTTTTATCTCATTCTCTATTTTTACCATCACATAGCAGGGGTCAGCTCAACATTCAATCCCAAAGCAGAAGCAATACGATAAAAAGTAGAAACCTTAGGCTCTGTTTTTCCTGTTTCCACACGGGAAATATAAGACTTATTAGTCCCTATCTTTTCGGCAAGTTTCGCCTGTGTCATATTTGCTTTCTTCCTTGCCTCTTCAATTATTTGCCCGGTAAAGAAAGCATTCATTGAACAATATAACAATATGCCCTTCATCATAACAGAAGAAAATCCTATAGATATTACCTTGCCACTCTATTCTTAACTCATACAGACCCTCTTTAAGAAACTTCACATACTTTGCCGGTAGTCCATCTTGAGTCTTTAATAAGAGTAATCCATATAGGACTTTTTCTTGCGTACCTTTATCCAGAGCATCAAAAAAATCTTTAATAGTAGTTTTCGTATGCTATTATCTTTCTGCTCATACGCCAAAAATAAAAAAAAGTTTATCAGTTAAGCAACTTTTCCTTATAAAAATCTTAAAACTATGTACAAAAATAGCGTAAAATTCTCAAGATATACTTGAAAATTTTACGCTATACTACGATTCCAGCCTCTGGAACTACGGCTACTAATAGAACATCCAGTCCATCGTTTCCTCCGCACCGGCCAGTCCCGCATTACGCGGAGTTACCTGCGCGTCTGTAAATCCCAGCACCATCGTATATCCTTTCGGCAGCAACAAGGTATGCTTTCCAGCCTCAAAATGATAAGCATGTACATTCGCCAGCGGCATACCCGCTATGCGTACGGCATTGGTCAGTTTCGGTTCCGCCTGACCGTAATCATTGGCAGAAGCATCCGTTTCCAGTTTCGGAGCTTTCGCATACTTCTTCTGGTCATCACGGAAATAACCTACCAACAAGTTCACCGGAGCAGCCGCTTCAAACTCTATTGTCGTACCTTCCTTGCGCTGCACATCCCCGTTCATTCTATAAGCAGTCAGCCCTTCCAACTCGGCGGCCAACGCATCTACCTTGCCCGGCACATTGGAAAACAGGCTTGCACCCGTCGCCAGTTTCACCGGAGTCAGTCCGTTCAGAATCTTCACATTTGCGGCGGACAAAGGTTTTATCTCAGCTGCACTTTCTGTCACCTTACCTGCCGCCTTATCTTTCAGCAACTGCAAGTTCGCCTTGAAATTAGCCAGTTCATTTTCATAATGCACCAGCATCTCTTTCCAGGTCTTGTTCTTGCCACCGTCACCACCGATAGGAATACGGCGTTGCGCGGTCTGCATACTGTTGGCATAATAATAAGTACTATCCGTCAATGCCACCAGCTTGCGGTAATGATCCAGACTTTGTTCCATCAATGGAATAGCAGCGTCCAATTCGTTCAGATCCTTTCCCCACTGATAGTTTAAGACACGCTGCGCAGCTTTCACTTTCAGGTTAAACGCGTATGCAAATTCACGATAGCAATGCATGTCATTCTGCAAACGTCCGAACTCCTCTTTATTACGAGTCACCGCTGCGGCAGCCTTATCAATGGCCGCCACCGCCTTGTCACCGTGTTCCACCACCTGCGCCACAATATCCAACGGCAATTCGCCCACATGTGGCTGTTTTTTCCATTCTTTCTCCACATATTCTATCAGCTTCTCGCCCTCCGGCCCGCAACTCTCATAAAATCCCGGATAGATAGTATATTTATAAGGATTCACCAACTGACTCATAAACATACCCAGCAACAAAGTCTGCCGGTTCCCTTCCGTGATGCCGAAACGGCGGAGCAACTTCGGAGCAATCTCTCCACTCTGCTCGTATGCCTCCAGAATATCTCCGGCTTCGGCAGAAGTCGTACCATAATAATCGCCCAACTGCTTGTCCCAATATTCCACTTCAGATGAACGGTCCCGATGACAGTTCCATGCATAGCGTCCCCAGGTTTTGTACCATATCCAGTCACGGTCCAGCTGATACTCCCGTTTGCCATCCGGCAACTTATCAGCCGTGTACGGCCAGTCCCAATAAGAAGCCTGCGGATACAGATGCAGGGCATTGGCTCCATGTACATTGTGCATGGCATTCACCGCTTTCTGTACAAAGTCGGGAGATCCCCAACGCCACGGTTCCAAGTTTGCCAGAATATGCACATTACTGATATGAATACTTCCCAAAGCACTCAGATCCGAATGTATCTTGGACCAAGGACCTCGCGGTTCGTAAGTAGTCAGTGACTCACCATTGTATTTATGCATGGTATAGAGGTTCTTGTATAACGGCAGCGCGGCATCCATCACCATCTTGCAGTCCGTATCGTGCGCACGCAGCAAGATGGGCGGCTCATCCGTACGCCCCAGTGCCTTCAACCCGTCCTTCACTCCCGGAATAATGGTTTTGGTAAACCACTCCACATCATCCTCATAGGTATCCATCGCTTCCCCCAAGCATACCAGCAAACCCACATTGGGATATTTTTCTATAAACGCGGCCACCGACTTACGTGTATAATCACTGATCAGCGGAGTAATAGGACGGTTACGATCCTGTGTTTTCAACCCGTAATGCTCGGCAAAAGGCTTGCTTAACAATATATTATAAAACATCTGGATCACAAAAATACCTCTCTTGTCCGCTTCGGCAGTCAGAAACGAGAACATTTCCTCATTTTTCTTGAAAGTTTCCTCATCCACTTCTACGGCAAAAGGATACTCTTCCAGCTTCACCAAGGAAGCAAACGGATGCCCGTTCCACAGATACAAGGAATTCATACGGTTTTCCACCAGCATATCCAGATATTTTATCCATTGTTCCTTATCATAAAACCAAGGGAAGCTCTCCGGCGTATAGGGATACTCATACACCCCTCTTCCGGGCAGGTATTCCATTTTCTGAATCCCTACACAACCTCCGCGAAGCACCATTTCAGGAGCATCCGTCAGTTGTGCCGGAAACTTCAAATCCTTGTATTGTCCTACATGATCTATCAATTCACGACAGCCGTAAATCACACCGTTTCCGTCGTTTCCTGTCACTGTAGTCATGTTTCCACGGGTAGAAATGGTAAATCCCTCCTTTTTCAGTCCGGCTGTATCAGTAGCCTGTTCCAGACGGATGCAGACCTCATCTTTATCTATACCGGCAGTATCCGACAACATAACAGACGAATACCCCGCATCTTCCAGCGCTTTTTTCAAATGTTCTCCAGCAAACAGCACCCGGTTCGACGCTTCCTGCGGCATCACAATATTCACATTGGGTTTCTCGCACCCCCATAACACGCACATACATGCGACAAGTGTTCCTAGCCTGATATTTTTCATTCTTTTCATATAAATTATTTACAGTTAGACGAAAAAAACAACAAGACGTACTCACAAGACCTCCGCCAATCGTCAAAAAGCGAGGAAAAAGCACAAGCTATCACAAAAAGAAATAAAACGATGAACAAATAAACTCATCCGGACTTTTAAGATTAACTCAGAGAATGCGCATTTAAACTGAGAAATATACAGTATCTAAATTTTAAAAATGAAAGAACAATGAAAGAAAAATCTAACCTGACCCTATTTATGGAACAACTTATCCGGTCGCTAAAAGAAGAAGAGCGTTTCAGTACCGCCCACATCTACCAAAGCACATTGAACGCCTTCATGCTCTTCTGCAAGACCGACACCATCCGGTTCAACCAGATGGAACGTTCATACCTGAAACAATTTGAGAACCATCTGCGTAACAAGGGATGCACCTGGAACACTGTTTCCACTTATATGCGTACCTTGCGAAGCATCTACAACAAAGCCGTGGACGATGGTCTGACAGAAGAAAAGCCCCGTCTTTTCCGTCACGTATATACTGGTGTAAAAGCCAATACCAAACGCGCCCTCGATGCCAAAGACATGAGCAAATTATTAAGTGCCTCCCTTCCACGCCCCTTGCCGCAAAGTATGGAAGAGAGCCGGGCATGGATTACCCTAATGTTCCTGTTACGCGGGATGCCCTTTGTGGATCTGGCACACCTGCGCAAAACAGACCTGCAAGATTCCGTTATCTCCTACCGCCGCCACAAAACAGGAACCCTGCTCACCGTAGAGATTCCTCCCGCTGCCATGAACCTTATCAAACGGTATCAAAATACAGATTCCAACTCCCCCTACCTGCTTCCCATTCTCAGTGGAAACCGGAAAAGCGAAGAAGAATATGCAGAATACCAACATGCCTTGCGGAAACTGAACTATGACCTGAAACAACTGGCGGTATACTGCGGAATCAAACTCAATGTCAGTTCCTACACCAGCCGCCACACTTGGGCCACTTTGGCTAAATACTGCCATTTTTCGGAACAATTGATTTGTGATGCCCTAGGGCACTCCTCCACAAAGGTGACCGAAACCTATTTGAAAAGTTTTAAAAACGATGAATTAGACAAAGCAAATAAAGTAATAATTAATCACATTAACATTTCTATATAATCAATTTTAAAACTTCACATTACATTATAAAACAGCAAATTACAAGACTGTTACTTTAGAAGTAACGGAACAGATTTTGGAAGCAAAAGTATACAATCTTTAGATACAGTGCAAGATTTCTACACTTTTTTTTCGTTTTTATTTCAAAAAATTTTTTTATTCCGCATATAGCCCTCCCTGCCCATACTCTGATCGTCAATATGAGTTAAGCTACATTCCCAGTCTTTTATCTTCTCTAACAGCCACTAAATCTTTATTTTACCGCTGTTTTCATGTTTTTTTTCCTCCCTCCTTCCCTTCCGTTACTTCTAAAGTAACAGAAAAAAAACAAAACAAAAATATTGACAATGCGACATTCTTACTTATTTATAATAGCAATCATGCTAGCAGTTATAACTCCGCGTATAGCCTCGGCTCAAAGTATCGCTGTAAAAAGCAATGTTCTTTATGACCTTACCGGCACTTTCAACCTGGGAGGAGAAATAAGGTGTGATGACACCCATTCATTCAATCTGAGCGTCAACTATAATCCCTGGAATCTGGGAGAAAACAAAAAAATGAAACATATTCTGATCCAGCCCGAATATCGTTGGTGGCTCAATGAAACATTCATAGGAAGTTTTTTCGGGGTGCAAGCCCATTTCGCCCAATACAATTTCGGTGGAACCACTCCTTTTACAACAGTAAAGAACAACCGTTATCAGGGTAATCTGATAGGTTGCGGCATTACCTATGGACACCAATGGTTGCTCAGCACATTCTGGAGTCTTGAAGCAAGCATATCTGTCGGATACGCCCATCTCACCTATGATAAATACGGTCCCGCCAAAGGAGACGCACTTATTAAGAAATCCCACTCCAACTATGTCGGACCTACCCAGCTAGGCATATCATTCATTTATTTCATTCAATAAATATAAAAGCAAATATACCCTATCAGTCATGAAACTCAAGACAAACATACTATTCAGTCTTTTATTATGCGGCACCTTTGCCACTGCACAAAACCTGAAACTTGATATCCTGCCTCCCTCCGTTACTCTCGGACAGGACTCTGCCATAGTGTCCATGAAAATGACTCTCAATGTTCCCCAGATGGACACCAAAAGCCATATCCGTCTCACCCCTGTCCTCACAGACGGAACCCACACTGCAGAATTACCTCAAATTCTGCTCAACGGAGAACGTGCACATCGGCTATACCGCCGCACCCTGGCGCTCAACAAACGAAGAGGCAAAGCGAATGTAACTCCCGTATTTACCGCTATCCCCTTGACAGACAGCGATCAGACTATCCACTACCGTGCTTCCCTCCCGGCAGCCGACTGGGTACAGTTCGCCACATTGAACCTCAAGAAGGAAGTCATCAACGGCAACGGAGAGAAAGTACAAAGTGAAAATATCCCCATTCCGGACAAAGCAACCCATATAGCAAAAGTAACAGATAATTTCGTTCCCCAACAGGACAGGAACCGGGAAGCTCCTATGGCAGCAGCCTCACCCTCTGCCCCCGTTGTTCCGGAACACCGTCCTGTTTCCCCTGCCCCGTCTGCACCATCTGCCAAACCATATTTCAAAGGAAGCTATGTATCTCCCGAAAGCGACGCAACCGATGAACGCAACCAGAAAGAGCTGAACTTCAGTCTGGACGAAGCGCGTGTCATAGCCGAAATCAATCCGCAGATGCTTTCGTTACGCGAGCTTTACACCGTAGCCATCAGCTACAAGAACATTCCGGAACAGTTCTACAAAATCATAGATATTAGTGTCAAGATATATCCGGCAAGCCCCGTTGCCAACCTCAACGCCGCTGCTGCCGCCATCGAACGGGGCAACACACAGGCAGCCGGCCGCTATCTGCAAATGGCTTCCCATGAAACGCTTGCCTACAAGAACTGCCGTGGCGCCTACGAACTGTTGTGCAACAACACCTACGAAGGCATCCGCCTGCTGAAAGCAGCCAAAGCCGAAGGCTCGGAAGAAGCCACCTATAACCTGAAAATATTCTTTGAATCCAATCAAACCAATATACAATAAAATATGAAAACCCGGTATATCCTTTCTTGTCTTCTGCTCGGCGGCGCCCTTTCCGTTTCCGCACAGAAAATGGCTGTCAAAAGCAACCTGCTTTCCGCCGCCAACGGTGCGCTAAATGCCGGTGTGGAATATGTCTTCGGCTCCAAATCCACATTCGATTTGTCCGGCAGCATACGTCCGTGGAAACGCTCGGAAGGATATGTCAACAAATATTGGCTCATACAACCTGAATACCGCTACTGGACTTGCCAGAAATTCAACGGCAGTTTTTGGGGAGCCTATCTCAACGGAGCGCAGTTCAACGTAGGAGGGAAAAAGATGCCTTTCGGGCTCTTCCCCTGGCTGAAAGAGCACCGATATGCAGGCTGGCTGGCCGGTGGAGGCATAAGTTACGGATACCACATCATGCTCAACCGCCACTGGAATATAGAAGTTTCCGTCGGTGTAGGGTATGAATATATCGATTATAAGAAATATAAATGCCCTGACGTGTGTGCCGAATTACTGGAAAAAGGCCATTATCACTATTTCGGCCCCTCCAAAGCATCCCTGAGTATAGTTTACATATTTAACTAAAGAGCCATGAAATATTTATTCTATTTTATATCATTTATTTTTCCTACGCTTTGCTCATCAGCGCAGCCGGCAGAACGGGACAGTTCGATTTACATCGCCTCCTCCCAGCTCTACCGGATGGGAGAAAGTCTGGTAGTGTCCATGCAAGTAGACATTACCAGACAGATTCCCTCTAACGAATCAGTCATACTGGTTCCCCAGCTCAGCGACAGCCTGGACAACTTCATCCAGCTTCCCGCCATCTATGTGAACGGTCGTAAACAACATATTTTCTTCCAACGTGAAACCGGCCGGCAGGAAAAAGACTATGAAGAGTTACGCCGCCGCAATGACCGGAAACAAAGCGTACACTACTTACGCAGCATCCCCTTCACTCACTGGATGAAACATGCCTCCTTGCATCTCATCGAAAAAGAATGCGGATGCGGAGTCCCCCGCCATACAGACTCCACCTATCTGACCCGCCTGAATATGCTTCCCGATATCCATCCGCACGTAGCGTTTATCACTCCGCAGATGGAAGAAAGGAAATTGCGTGAAGAAAGCGGACGTGCCTATCTGGACTTCCCGCTCAACGAAACAATTATCTATCCCGAATACAGAAACAATCCGGCCGAACTGGCAAAGATAAAACGCAGTATCGACTTGATAAAAAACGATACCAATGTAGTCATTTCACATATTGACATTCATGGATACGCCTCTCCCGAAGGTCCCTACTCAAACAACGAGCGTCTGGCACGGGAACGGACCCAGACCCTGAAAGACTATGTATGCAGCCAATATTCTTTCAATGATACATTGTTTACCACCCATTACACCCCCGAAGACTGGGACGGATTTATCAAGTTGCTGACCGATACCGTTATTTCCCATCGCGAGGAACTGTTACATATTGCGGAGAGCAAAAACAGCCCCGATGAGAAAGAACGGAAAATACGGAAACGTTATCCCGAAGAGTTCCGTTTCATCCTGCAACACTGGTTCCCGGGTCTCCGTCATTCAGACTATACCATCCACTATGTGGTACGTCCGTTTACGGTAGAGCAGGCCAAGCAGGTTTTCGAAAGCAACCCCAAGAATCTGAGTATTGAAGAGATGTTCCGCATAGCCCAGACCTACCCTGCCGGCAGTCCGGAATACAATAAGATTTTCATGACGGCCGTTCTGCTTAATCCGGAACATCCCGTTGCCAATCTCAATGCAGCTTGCATCCTGCTCTCACAGGGAGATACAAAAGGCGCCTCACTCTATTTGGACAAAGCCGGTGAGACTCCCGAAAAGACCCTTTTGCAAGGTATCATGCAAATGCTGAATGGGAATTATACCGAAGCAGAAAACCTGCTGCGCAAAGCGAAAGAAGCAGGACTGCCCCAAGCAGATGAAAACCTGAAGATATTACATGAGATTTACTAATCATATTTTTTTACTAAAAACATTTTTACATTATGAACAAAAAATTATTATTATCCTTCGCTCTTGCAGCTGCAATGGCAGGATGTATTAATGATGCAGATGTCCCCTCAGGAAATGGAGACAATCCGATTTCCGGAGCCAAAGGAGGCAACATGGAGATTTCATTTGTAGTCCCTAACTCTTCTAACGGCAGCCGTGCCGCTTCCGCCGAAGACTCTGGAGTCTATGAAGACGGTACTGCCGAAGAATACAAAGTGAGCAATGTGAAACTCTATCTGTTTGATTCTTCCAGCAAGAATTTCGTTACTACCCTCGACGTAGATCAAAATGAATTGGGTATCTCCAGCAAAGAGAACAACCAAGAAGGACAAACCATCATCTATTCTTGCAACAAGGAAATCATATTAAAACCGGGCAACTATGACATCCTTGCCGTAGCAAACGGTACACAAAACCTTGACATCGAAAAAGAAATAGGCCAGGAATCAACATTATTGGGACAGATTGACGCCACCACTTATGGAAACGGTATGATAACCAGCGTACCCGGAAAGGGATTCATCATGTCCAACCGTGGCTCGGCCAATCTGAACATTGCC
>UMCT01045892.1_pt1 | contig 14042 bp, 17 predicted proteins | sample 1964291 | NCBI WGS metagenome assembly UMCT01 (sample SAMEA4835974, study PRJEB28245) | human gut metagenome | biome: gut microbiome; material: fecal sample | place: Denmark | collected 2008 | reverse complement strand
AAATAAATGAAGTTCCATTTGCATCAGTTGAAATAGCAGCTGAGGAACCCTTATAGTATGCAGATTTACTAAACTGCTTACTATATGAAAGTCCATCTTTCAATAGTCTTTTTCCAACTACGTTAGAATCTGCAGCGGCATTTTCTACCGTCAACGACGTATCAATCGGCGGATTGGATGGATTCGTGATATTAGATGCTAACCATGTTGATACTTCATTGCTTACAGTAGGTTTTAATAAATTCAGAAGTTCGCCGCTGTTTTTCATTTCTTCTATTTTCTTGTTGACTTCTGTCTGAATATCAAGATTGGTAAAATACTGATTGACAAAATCATATAACGCCTTGTAACTTTTTACAAGTTCGTTCTGTGCCTCAAACATTTCTTTCACCGTCTTAAACAGCACAACAAATTTATTTTCTAGACTCAACGTCCCGTTGAAATCATACGGAATCCCCCGCACACTTGCTACAACTTCACAAGCTTGCGTAATCATCTTACCGAAATCTGGCAACGTAGGAAAATCTGGAATCGTTGGTTTCATTGCCATTATTATCCCTCCTTAATAAAATTGATAGAATAACTCTCTGCAATCATCGCAAATACGCTTGTTAAGATTAAGTATGGTATCTCGGAACCTCTGAATTTCTACAGAGTAACTTCCGTCAAAACCTTCATCTTCAATCACATCATTGTTATCTGCATGATAGGTATCATTACTATTCGTTTTTGTGGTATTCTCTCCGTTGCTCACCGCGCTATTATGAATCGTATTTTGTCCCCGATCCATCGTAGACGCATAATTCGTTCCGGCAAAATTAATCTGCGGGTTGTCTGAATGGATATTTTGGGTATTGTTATTTGTATCGGCTGTCGTTGTGTTTTTCGCTGTGCTGTCTCCCGAGATCACACCAGTTCGTGTATCGTCTTTCGTACTCGTTACTTTTCGTGTACTCTTATGAGTAATCAGTGGGTTATAGTCAAAAGTAATACTCCGGTACAATTGTTCATAGTACGGCATATTGAGTGTTAGAATCCTTTTCAGATGATACTGAAATTCTCCGATTGTTTCAAGTCCAATCTGTTCCCGGAAATACTGTAAACAGAACGTTTTTTCGAATGCAACTTTTGCAGTTGCATATTCGGGCGCGGATTTATCGACATAAAACGGAAAGTCAAAATTGAAGATTAAAGGAACGGCGGTGTCGATCATATGATCAATGGTCTGATTTTTAAGTGGGGCAATTACATGATCGGAAATAACCATCTGTTCGATCGTATTCGTCAATGTTTTTGTTTCGTAGTTATAACTAAGAAACATTATTCCACCTCGCTTTCCAGTGTGCCGTTTCCGTTGTTTTCCAGTGTGTTGTTTTTGTTATTTTGTGTCGTGCCAAAAACATCCGGTCGGTTAATCGGCGTTACCATTTTAGAGTTAAAACGTACATGGATATTCAAACCATACATTTCGTTGATTGCATCAAGTCCCCTTTGAATGGTTGCCAGATTTCCGTTTCTCGTCAACTCAATCTCTCCATCGTTGTAACTCGTTTCTGCGGAAACCAGCCGTTCCGGCTTTTCTACGCCGCTTGCTTCGATTCCGAGATCAGCCAGACATTCTGCTACTTCTCTCTGTGCAGCTGTATCAAGTTCGTTGAAAATAGGCTGTACTTTCAAATCAATGGTATCAATCTGAATTTGTTTTCGCAGATCGTTTTTTGCTTTGATAAAAGGAATGTTTTTTACCCATTTTTGGATAAAGTTGTCGATGGATAACTTCTGAGTGCTATCACCGCTGATAACTACAGGTGTCCTCTGCTGAATGACATTGACTCGAGTTGACGCTTTTTTCTCTGCCAGACTTTGTGCATGTAAAATAATACTGTGAATTTCCGGTACAGCAAAAGGTCTAGCAAAAATCAGCGCACTTTCTTCTTTATCCGTTTGTTCGTAATACTGACCGTTCATAGCGTACGCAATCCAATCGGTCGGAATACCATAAATATCCGGTTCGCCTACAAGATTCACGCCGAAAACACCGTACAGTCCTGTAATTGGTTCTTTCTTGAAAAGACACATACCGTTCCACAACAAATAAGAGTTCAGCATCCGCGGCGGAATCTCATCCGGTAAACCGTCATACTCATAACGTGATAAGGCTAAATTTACGAACTTGTCGAAAAAGTGGCGAAAATAAAGTTTTTCCTCCGGGGAAGTATTCGGATTCTTTTCCCAGCATCCCAAAACTTCTTTATTGCTCACTCGATACGGGTTAGCATACATATTATCACCCCCTTAATCATTGGAAAGACCATAGTTTCCAACATCATCCGTATGCCAGAACGTAACACCTCTGTTAAACATTGCCTGTAAAAAGTTGATATCATCGGTGACACACGCTCCATGCAATCCACAATTTACCGTTTTCACAAAATTCCAACTTGACCGCCCAGTGATATTCGGTACTTTAATTTTGTGTGTTGCATATCCATACATAGTGAAATAATCGTCAATTACTTTCGCCATTTCCGGAGTTACACACATGGTCTTTAATGCAATCGTATTACTAAAAAGCGCAGTCTGAACATAACTTCCAGTAGCACTTCCTTTTGCGGTCGGTGGAATTAAATCGTGTTGCTCCATCTGTGCTGAAATATTTTCGCCAAACATAAAATTGCTTACTGTCTGGTCGATACTGCTTTCGATGGCTTTTCCGAAATTACCGCTTAATACGTTTGCAATGGTTGAAACAACACTTTTTCCAGTATCAATATACTGCTGTTTTGTCTGATAATCCCATATAGGTTGAGACTGTGCCAGCCAGGCTTGATAAGCGTCATTTGTCCACGCGCAGGTAGGAAAATTACTATAAGTAAATGCATATGGCGTATTATCAGTAGGTTCATTTTTGTAATTTTTTGGATATACGTATATAGACGGAATATTTAATTTTACGCCTTGTGCGCCAAAAACTATTTTTTGGTTGTTGAAGTATTCGAGTCGGTACGCATATTGTGTTCCATCGTGCGCATCTGCAATTAAATACGAAAATGGATATTGAAATAGTTTTTTATTTTTTGGAGTATAGCCAGCTAGCGTTGTTGGGAAAGCCATGGTAAAGTTTTGTGGACTTGCAGAAAAGCATAAAGCAGGTGCTTGAAAAATGGATACAATAGCGTCTGCATTTCCGCTTTTAGCATAGGCTTGAATTTTTTGTTTCATGGTAGCAAAATCTGTAGTGTTAAAATAAGTCAAACCAGACATTATTTTTTGATTTAATTCCGGTTCCAATGCAACGCCATTTTCATCCGCACTGGCAATAAGACAATAGTTCATAAGACCAAAACCCATGCCGGCGGAACTATTTACAATGTATTCTCCAGTTTCCAGATTTTCGGGAACTAAATTTGCTCCGACTGCATCATTTGCTTTGGCAACGTGTTCTCGTTCTACATAGCACGGTTGAAGCACCACATTGTAAAAACTGTTCTGAAAACGATCGGGTTCGAAATAAATCTTGAAACTTCCGTCACTCAACCATTCTACCCTTGTAACAAAACCGAAATACCACTCTTCCGTATAAGGTTTATTCTGAAACGCAATATAATTGCACTTTAAAAATTCATTCTCATTCCCTTTCCCCTTATAAGTCAGTTCTCCCCATCTCACGGGGGCGGACTGCTTGAAAGTATGAATTGCCTTTTTTCTTACATGCGCCAGACAGCCTGCTTTTCCGTTTTCGTAGTATCTTACATGTTCGTAATCGTTTCCCCATTCAATCCCACTTGCTAAAATTACTTCCGTCTGCGGGGAAACCGCCGCCACATTTTCCTGCGGCGGCATCGGAATGAAATTATCCATGTTTCCTCCCTCTTACTTAATCTACCGTAAAGTAAATGGTTGCTTTTTTGGAAGAATCGAATCGGCTTGTAATCACAACCCGCACACTTTCTGTTTTGTTTACTTTCGGCTTCAGATTATTTTCGTCTTTTGCGATTCGAAGAATGGTTGTGCCAGGAATAACAAACGTATCAGAGGAAGAGTTACCCTCTACTTTTACGTCAATTGCTTTATCGGCTACTCCAGTAGAAGTAACCGAAAATTTTCCTCCGAAGTCGACATCTGTTCCAACTTTCACCTGTTCCACGTCATTTGCGGTAATGGAAGAAACAAGAACCGATTCGGTCGTAAAGACGATGATCGGATAGAACAGGGAATAAGAGAACATCTCTTTCACCGTGTACGTGCTGTTCCATCTCAGACCCCGGTTTACATTATCCTGTACCATCATGCGGTACTGTTCACGGATTTTGAAAAACCGCTTGTCAACCAGTACAGCCACAATTCCCTCCGCATCGTTAAAGTTATCAATTAACACCTGCTGTGCTTTCGGGATTATCCGGTCGAGATTGTATGCACTTGCATAGCTGTCAACGTTCATCGCGGCTTTGGTATCTGGTTCGACAAACAGAAGAATGGTATCTTCTTTTGCCGCCGATGTCGCGCCAGCGAAATTGTACAGCGGGTTCGGGAACTGAATTTTGTCAATATAGGATTGAATTTGTTTCGCCAGTGCGTTCGCGGATGCCTGATCTGTTACCGGGTCAACATGAACAGGATAAATCTGTCCCGCGCGCTTCGCAGACGCAATTAGTTCTTTCGCGGTCGTAAACTCATCCCAGTTACAAGCGGAAACGACACTCTCAACTTTTGCCTGCACAAGACTTCTGAGTCCGTAATCATCGAGAAACGCTCCGCGCATATCCTCAAACCAGATCGTCACTGGATAATCGTTGTTGAAATTGATTACATGATACAGTGCCATGATGTAGCTGTCATAAATAGCCGTAGCATCTTCGATGCTAATATTCGCATCGTGCGAGTAACCCTGTGCAAAATTTACGTAGACTTCCTGCTCTCCGTTTCCAAACGGCATGGCGTTACTGTTCAGCACTCTCAGCGGATTTCGGAACGCTTCGGTACTGATTGACTGGCTGGCAATCAGATTTACCAGCGCAGGAACCAGTTCGTTCCGCGCCATCGGATGGTAAGGGTCGGTTAATGTTTTTGCGATATCTGCAATATTTTCACGAGTTGCAATCGGAACTCTGTCACGGTAGTCAACACTCATCGTCTGCCGAACGGCGTTCAGCATATTAATATTGGTCATATCTAATTTTTCTGCCATTGTTTCACTCTCCTTTTCCGCTCAGAATGAGCTGAGACATATCAAGATCATTGATACTTGTTGCGGTTTCTTCCGGTTCCGGCGCGTTTCCGCCAAACTCGGTTACTTTTGTGATACTTCCGCCGTGGGAAAGATCAGACCAGCGGCTTTTGATTTCTGCCACCGCTGAATCATACTTTCCTTTCAGTTCGTCCCGTTCTGCGACCAGCGCGTCACGTTCGGACATCAGAGTTCCGATGTCGGTATCTTCGGTTTTGATTTTTTCGCTGATGGCGGCAATCGCATCGCCATGCGTTTCGATGTTTCCAATGTCGGCAACAATTTCTGCCCAATACTCTTCTAGTGTCATTTTAAAACCTCCTTTTTAAATTGGGATATAGCCAAATAGGCATTTTATGCCGTTTTGGTTTCATGGGATGTGGCGGCTCGGGTGGCTCGGGTTGTCCAGTTGACAAATACCGAAATACCATCACCGCGTTGTTCAAACGTTCGGAATCAGATAAATACCGATTCCCAACAATCCATCCGGTAATTGCAGAATCTTTCGCGTGTTCCGAAATAAAATTGAAACACGCATGTGCTTTTTCCTGCCGGAACGCAAGTGTTCCATCGTCACTAATTCCTTCCCATCCTTTCATATAGGCGGAAGTCAGTGCGTTCAGATCGGTGCTGTCACTGTGCAAAAACGCTTGTAGATTTTCGTAAGCACTAGCGGCTCCGACCGAATACCAGACATTCTCATAAATCAGATATTCTAACTGTGCGTTACCATCTTCCCGGCTGTACCCGTTGGAATCTAACCATTGGAACAACCGCGTCCGGCGGTCGGTAGAGGAATTATCTGTCCACTGTCCCAAACCATAACCGGGCGCTCCTACAATCGTTCCCTCCCATAAGCCAGGATTTACGGTGGATTCCTGCCAAAAGTTGCCGCAGATGGCGGAAATGACATACTGGCTGATACCGCTTTCTACCTCAACCGGATACCGATAAAGATACGTCCAAGCACTATAGGGAGACACAAACGTATTCATGGATACCTGTCTTTCCAGCGGGTAACTATCGGTGTGCGCTCCCATCGTATACCCGCCACCGTCAGCGGGATTGTAAACCATTTCGGTGTGACCGCTCCTCCATAAGATATCACCTTTTTTCCATGGCTGATTGGCTGTACCTTTCTGGAATCCTGCGCCGATCAGATACCCGTCCATGCTCCGCGTGGTAAACCATGGGTTAGATGCTAAAAACCCGCCGACCGTACAACAGTAACTCATGAGAGAGGAGCAATCATAGTAGGTAATACCTCCTACGGTCTGACCCTCACGATACGTTTGGGAATATCCAACGTTTGGATTGTTACAAATCTCGATACAGGTATTGTAAGCAAGCGTCAGATCAGCCACGGGTTAACCCCTCTTTTGCTACGTAACCAGTATAGACGATGCCATTTACTACGGCTTTCACCAGATACCATTCTCCGGTATAATACCCGTAGTTTCTAACACTGGTTCCGGTTGGCAACGTCAAGATGACAGTTTTATTCATTCCTGCGCCAACACGCAGATGATAGCGATCATTGGTATGATACGCTCCTGCAATTTTCCGGTCAAAACTACGCGCGGATTCTGTCTTGACGCAACTTTCCATGACGTTATGCGGCTTTTCGTTGACGGCTCCTGCATACCGATAGTGAACGGTATTTTCATACGGAAGATCGTAATAAGACCGTACACAGATTTCTTTTCCGGTCTGATCTCCCGTCTGACCATCAATCCCGCCGTTTTCCGACTGGCTGGCGTGGACGATGCGGTTCGCGTCAACCGACATCGTTACATGATGACCAGCCGCAAGGTGGATATCACCGCGTTTCCACGGTTTACCGCATTTCACAAAACCAGCGTTTTCCAACTGTTCACATAGATTTCTAGTTGTGCTGTAAATGCTGATCGGAAAACCAGCATTTGCAAGTGCCGTTCCGACAAATGACGAACAATCGTAATCGGGACTGTTCCGGTGTACCTGCGAGTACCCGTGCCGATCATCGGCGGCGATTTGTTCCGCCCATGCAACTGCGTTTTCGATTTTATTCATTCTTTCCACCTCCTAAGTGCTGGCAAAGTGAATTAATTGCAGTCGTGTTTGCTTCTACGCTTTTCCGCACTTCTTCCATCTCTTCCTTGTGTGCGTCTTTTTCTTTCACCAGATACCAGAAAAGTGCGCCGCAACAAACAATTGGAAAACCGAGACTTCCAATTAACTGCGTTACCATAGTCACATCCATGTTTCTACCTCCTTATTCTGCCATTTTAACCAGTCCTCAATTTCACTTAATTTATCACACATAATAAAATTATGAATGAATCGAACTGGCGATTTACTGTTATACGCGTTGCCATCCATGAAAAAGAAATCCCACAAATACCGGATGTGAGACTCGTAATTTTCATGAGGGACAATGATCAGCGTATCTTTTTCGTCCGCTTTATAGCGTACGGTATAAGCAAGATAAGCATTTTCTTTTTTCATCATTCCGACAATCATATTAAAAACGATACTTGCCATCTTTGCTCCTTTCTTCCTGTCCATTAAAACAAGGAAACCTTTTGACCTGCCAAGGACAGGGCGGTTTACTCAACCGTGGCAACCCCTTTTAAAAGGTTTCCCCGTATTTTTATGATACATCTTTTTTATCCGTATGTCAATTACATTGTCCGTCTCACACGAACTATTTATAAAGGTCAATCCCTAGTAACTCAACCGCCATATTTTTGCTGTCTAGATCGTCAAACCGCAAATATGCTTTGCGATATGCGTCAACTAGATTTTCAAACAAATAATCATAGTGTTCCAACATAACCGTGTTTTGTGTGTGATCTCCGTCCCGAAAAACCGCGACAAAATTACAAGACGGGTTATAGTTATGCGTAATATAGATGTACCCCTCTTCGTAATACTCATACACTCCATAACTTTTTCCACTATGTTCGATGGTGAACAGATACCGCGAGCGTCCGGTCGGCTTTTGTACAAACACGGCATCATCAATTAACATCTGATCTCCAACACTCATACTTTGCATATAGTGACCGCCGCGGAATGCTTTCAAAGCAGTATTCTCCCACATAGCTTTACTGGCACTGTCATTGTGAGTAAACTCACACACAAAACCGCTCCCATGCAGCATTTTTGTTTCTTTCTGGTATCTCTTATGGATACCAAAAAATACAAAATAGGGATTGAGCAACGAAATATTATTGGATGACATAACCAGTTTAAACCATCGGGACTGGCTTCCATTTCCACGGCTGATCGTCAGCAACAACGATTGCAGTTTTTCAGATTCCCCTTTTACGTATTGTCCACTTTCCATAGAAAACTCATCAAAAAGCAAAAAGTAAATATCCCGAAAATACGGTGACAGTTTTTTTACACTGTCCATCTTACTTCCAAAACTAAACGCGCATCCGAATGGCACACCGTCCAAAAAATACCGCACGACATTTCCGTTTTTGTCCAAATTTTTATACGTAATCACACTTCCTAATTTTGGATACATTTTCAGCATATCTTCATACATTGCCGCCGCTCCCGTCATCTCCCCTTTTGTCCGAAAAATCCATCCCGTCTGCAATCCGTACTCTTTACACAAGATACAGCTTGCCGCGGCAAAAGCACTTGTCTTTCCAGCACTACGGTTGGAACAAGTAATTGCAACACCTGCGAATTCACCGTCAATGTCCGGCTCTGAAAACAACCGAATCGGATTGTAATACTGAATCGATTTCCCGTTATCGTCTATCGCTTCAAATTTCACATCATAGTCAGCGAAAAGTTTTTCCCATTGAATATCATTCCAAAAATCATTGTTCACGTGAAACATTTTGTTCACGTCCTCCTTTCTTCTTTTCCCGCTCCGCGTTACCACGGTTATCTGAATCTCTAACGTCCCGCCAGTTCCCCGCCAGTCTCACCGCAGGTAATCTCACGTTAATCGCACGATGATCGCACGTTTGACTGCGGATGGACGGCGGTAAGGGCAGAGTTTCGCTAAGTAAAAAAGGGCTGCGCTGGAAAACGTAGCCCTTTTACACGTATGGAGTTTTTTCAAATACACAAGATATAGTAACAATCAACTACAGGTAACTTATCATACTCATTGGTACCGTCCACCAGTCGGCGCGCGTATTGCGTTCATATGGATTAAGCGAACGGGTTATACTTTTCTGTATCCCCGAACTTGTGAACGTTTACTGCGGAAAGGTAAGCCGTAAATCCCTTGTCGCGGCGGAATTTGCTTTCACCGATCGAGATGAAAATGTCGACTACTGCGCCTTTTCCGAGTTCGTCAACGCTGGAAATGATGTCGCTTTCGATTCCGCCCTCATAAAAGTCTACTTTGTAATTCGTCTGAACTTTCACGTAAAGACCAGCTTCGGCGGTTTCTTTCGCAGGAATCCACTTTGCTTCTGCGGCGGCGTCCTCTCCAAAATCTTCGATGATCTTTTCAAAGATTGCTTTCTGCTGATCAGCTGTGATCGAAGCAGAAAGAATGCTTTTTCCGTCTTCCTCTTTTGCATATTTTACAATTACGTTGTTAAGTTTCATTTTCGATTTTGCCATGATGTTTTTTCTCCTTTTTTGATTTAAGTTGTTTGTTATGCAGATCCGCGGCGCTTAGCTTTGATCATGCCGTCTTATCTGGTTACTTCCAGACCGCGGTTGTGCACTGATTAATCGTCCAGTCTCTTTGCTTCAGCAAAAAACTGTTCGTCCGGCATCTCGTAGCGGGCGGATACGGTATCGGTTAATACACAGATGAAATCCTCCGGAAAACCAGCGGCGGTAAGAGCGGCGGTTTTTGCTTTCTGCGTTTTCAGTTCTTCTGTATTCTCAAAAGAGCCGATCACCTGTTTTGTGTTTCTGTCAATGACAGAATAGATAAATGTTTCGATTTTTGTTATAACCATTTTTTTCTCACTTTCTTTATGTGGTTATTTGTTCTTACAAGTATTATAATAGCGCTGCCTACCAAAAAAGTCAATAGTTAAAATAAGAAAATAAAGAAAATATCCAAAAATAAAAGCAGGATGGAAAGGTCGAGTTCTTCCTCATGTAACGCCCAAATCGTTGATAATACTAAAAACATAAAAAACACAAAATATCTCATATCGTCTCCTATTCCGGTAACACTCCGTCTTGAGAGTTTACCAATACTTCATAGTATTCATTCGATACACCTAAGGTATAAGTGGTATCAATGATTCCTATATTACTTGCAGTTAATATTTCTTCCCCGTTGACTTTGATGTAATGGGGTTTCGAGTTGTTAAAGCAACTGATTGTCCGTCCGACATTTTCCATCCGGCGGCAGAGACGGAAATTATTACAGCACTTTAAGTTTTCCGCTCCAAGTTTCTTATTCATGCCAGCGACCGTAGACGTAAAACGCACGGGGTCTTTGCCAGATTGCGCCGCTTTTTCGTCCCATTCCACGCCGCAGTATTTTTTCGCGCCAAGGGTCTTAAACTGGAGATAGAGGTCATCCATATCCCAGACGCCGAGAATGTAACGGTTGTCACCAACGTCACAAAACGCAGGAATGTCATTATCAATCGCACGTTTTTCCAGTATTTTGTTTTTGGCTTCAAATTCTGGAATGTGGACGTCCGGATGTAAAAACTTGATACTATCGGTGTCGCAGTACACGACATCCATTCCAACCACGTCCAGCATATCTTGTAACTGCTTTCTTGCGTGGGCGGTAACATAGATTCCCCATTGATAGTGCAAAAAGCTATTCTTTCCCTCGTAATACGTTTTCAGTGCTTTTTCCGCATCTGCTTTTTCCCGATGCCATTCACCCGTAACAACATCCATCGCCCATTCGTCTTGCAAAAGATCTGTCACGCACATTCCGAACGTACTGTTTAGTTTATTCTTAGATTTCATATATTCATAGACTTTATCGGGATTTCCTTTCAACTGGCTTTTTGCGATAAAAAATGACATCATCGTTTTACGCATACTTTCCGGTAATTTTCCGCGCGCGGCTACGTAGCACTCCGAGACGGTAAAGAAATCATAGACGTATTGTTTTTTTATGATCGACAAGTCAATTTCCGTCATTGCTATTTCACAGCAAGCAATAGACAATACGCGTCCATTATCAATCACACATTCTTTCCCGTGCTTCTGACACTTTGACAGCGGGATATACGGGACGGGGATATTTTCTTTAATACGCAAGTTGTCAAATTGTACCCGCATGATAACACAACGTGTAGCACACAAGTTGTCAAACTGTCCCTGCGTTTTGATCTCAACCGCCCGAAAAGCACTCATGGGATAGTACCCCATTGCAATCTGCGCCGGATAGCTGCTAGAAATATCCATACTACCCATAACGATCGCAGATTCACCCTTTTCCGCTGTGATCGTGTGCCCCGCGTGAATGCGGTTAGCGTGGGTATTGCCGCCGCGGAACGCATCTTTGCAAAGCTGGTACTGCGGTAACGTCAAAGCCAGATCGGCAAATACTCCCGGATAATAACCGCTATCTGCCTGCATGGCGCGGCGAAATTCGCGGCGGACGTAGCCAGTTGAGGTAAGGGGGATTTCTGCAAGGTTGTCATCTTTTCGTAATGCGCGGATGCATTCGCACAAACCACGAACGTCATTGTAGCAATATCCCTGTTCAACGTCCGTTAAAGGTGTTTTTGGTGTTCGTAGTTTTTTATAGTCATACGTATCAACCAATTTATAGTGGGTCACGCCCGCACTGTTCTCGCAAAATTTTGAAAGACTCATGTTGCTTAAAAAATACGAGCATCGAAACTCAATCCCGTATTTATACGCATAACATTTCATAACTTTATGTGCATCCCGCGCAAAGATTTCATCAAATTCTATGAAATCTTTCATGAATTGAAATTCATATGAAAAATTATGAACGTAGACGGCAGCGCGTTTCGTATCAGATGTTTTCAAATACAAATGCAGTTTTTCGCAGAATGAAAGAAACTCGTTCCATGTGCGACCAAAACACACGGTATCTTTGATACAAAACTGCCATTGATACAGAAAGGCAGTTCCTTTTACTACTTTTTCACCTGTTTTGTTATAGCGTTCGTAATCAAGTTTTTCTAACGTAGTTGTTTCGATATCAAACGCCATTTCTGCATCATAATAAACGATAGGGTTTTTCTTTCTTCCACGTTTGCGGCATTCGCGCAAAGTCTGGAAAGACGAAAACGGAAAATCATTGACCGAATAAATTGTTTCACGTGAAACATTTTCGTTTCCGTTTACGATAACAGGGATATCTAATTCATACATATTTCCACCTACTTTAATTTTGTTCTTTTTTTCGCAAATAATTCTTCTTCCGTTATATATCCATCGAGAAACTCCTGATATTCGTCAAGAATATCTTCTAGTTCGATTCCACCATCATTTAATTTCGAAATAAAATCGTCAATCATTTGATCGGACGCTACATGCTTTCGCAGATTTTTTTTGTAGAGATTGGAAGTTAGAAAACGATACAAGTCTTCATAGTTATCTTCTGTTACTTCTCCATCAATTTTCTTCTTTGACTTATCAAAACGTCTTTGTAACTCCGCAATGCGGTATCCCTCCAAAGTAGTTTCTGGAGAGTTCAAAAACGCAATCATGGTATCCCATTCCTGCCGGATGGATGCATCCGAACGCTTTACGCCTTTCAAGAAACGATTCTTTTCCCGCCCTTGTGACGCAAAAAATTCTTTTACACGCCCATACTCCCATTGGTCACGCGCGTGAACTTTTTCCAGTTTGGCAAGGCGGCTATTTGCCGCCTGCGCCACACGTGGAAGTTCGCGTTTGATCTGGTCAAGGGATAAGTCAACCTCTTGATAGATGCTATAGTCTTTTGAGTTCGGCACTATTCACACCCCCTTATCATGAATCGCAATTTACCGTTTACGATTTCGAAACCGGTTACTTCTTCTGATACGTAGTTTTCTGTTCTTTTCGTGTAGAAGTTGGCGCGGTCCATAGCAAATTCTGCCACGGGTACATAATGTTCTTCATTAAATACCGTAACAGACGCGTATATTTCAACTTCCACGCGGTTCTTGCCACTATACATTAAGATAAAATCTTTTACTCTCATGATGATACCTCCTTAATAATAACACGTTTCTTTGTTTCCCTCTTTTGAGTACAACGGACACAACGTACAGTTATCGTTAACGGAACAGATAACGGAATGTTTGATTTCAATGTAATAAGTTATGTAAGCATAACGAGTGCTTGTGGAATTGTTGGATTTTACAGTAAATCCGACACCAAACCGTCCTTTATATGGTAGCGGGTTATAGGTTGCATTTTTACGGATGTATCCGTTTGTCATAGACGAGTGAGAATAAGCATACACTTTCATCTCCGCTCCTACTTTTCTTGTTACATAGAACGGAAGTTCAGCAACGTTATTTTGCATTTTAACAAGTTCTTCATACGTCATTTTTTGATTACTTCTCATTTATCCTCTTTCTCCCCGTATTGCCGATAGGTCAGCAGATGTTAAGTATTAAATGTAACTGTACAGCGGCGATTCATTATATAACTCTCTAAAAAGATCGTCATATGTTACCCACTTAGTAAGTGCTTTTTCCACTGGCATACTCTTTTGTCCGTATGCATTTTCCATTATTTTGAGCATATCCCAAGACTCATTGCATTTTTCATTTAATACGGTTTTAATTTCTTCTACTGTCATTTCATTTTCCTCCTTTTTGTATGATTGGTTTTCCTTGTTTCTGATATTACAATACAACTTTTCTAGAAAAATGTCAATCCTTTTTCTAGAAATTTT
>UMCT01050227.1_pt1 | contig 14060 bp, 14 predicted proteins | sample 1964291 | NCBI WGS metagenome assembly UMCT01 (sample SAMEA4835974, study PRJEB28245) | human gut metagenome | biome: gut microbiome; material: fecal sample | place: Denmark | collected 2008 | reverse complement strand
AGCTCTTCCGATTATAATAACAAATACGCTGATAACGTAAAGAATCTTCAGTCGGAGATAAGTCAGCTCGAAAAATACAAGGCAAATGTCGGACGTATTCAAAACGTCGGCGATTTTGACACCTACTACAGCGGCGGGTCTTCTAAATCTAAGTCCTCGTCTTCTTCATCTTCGTCATCTTCTTCCTCGTCTAATGACCCACGCCTTAAAGCGTGGAACGAGATGTTGGCTGTTAAGAAGCACCAGCTCGAAATGGATCAGATTACCGAAGAGCAATACTACGCTTGGCTTGAGGCTAACTACAAAAAGCAACTCAACAACCAAAAGAAGTATGCTGAAGAGTGGCGCAAGTACGAAGAGAAAATCTACAAGTGGAAGAAGCAGAAACGCCTCGACGACTGGAATGAAGCTGTTGACCTCAAGAAGCATGAGCTTGAAATGGGTAAAATCGATGAGGGCGAGTATTACGCATGGCTCGCGGCGAACTACAAGAAATACCTCAACGATAAGACCAAATACGCCGAAGAGTGGCGTGAAAATGAAGAGGCTATCCACAAGTTCGAGGAACAACAGGCTAAGGACTCACAGGACGCCCTTGAAGACCTTATCGACCTTCGCATTGATATGCTCAAGCAGGAGAAGAACAACGAGAAAGATGTCCTCAAAGAGCGTCAAGATAATGTAAAAGATTTCTACGACAAACAGCGCGATCTCCTCAAGGAACACTACGATCAGATAGACAAAGAGGAAGAGCGCCGCGAGAAGCGTAAGAAGGTTGCAGATATACAGGCGGAGTTGCTTGAACTCGAAGCAGACGACTCCGTTGAAGCGCAGAAGCGCCGTCTCGAACTTGAAGAGAGTCTCTCCGACGCCAAGAAAGACTTGAACGACTTTGAGCGCGACGAGGAACTCGACAAGGCTGAGAAGATGTACGACGACCTCGAAGAGATGCAGACGCAGTATTACGAGAAGCAAATAGAAGCTATCGAGGACTACCTTGACAACGCCTATGAGCTTCGTCAGCAAGCCATCAAAGACTTGCAGAACGGTAATGCTCAACTGTATCAGGAGATGATTGAGTACAACCGGTCTTACGGATCGACCATCGATGCGGATGTCACTGCCAAGTGGGAGGCTGCATACGAGGCTCTTAACCGTTACAATAGTTTACTCGACGACAACTACGGCATGAAACTCGACAATATGACGGGCTACAACAAGGGTAAGTATGAGACCGCCGCCGAGCGTGAAGCTCGCGAGAGGGCAACCCAGAGAACGAGTGCAAAAGATGCGGCGCAAACCATCGCTAAAAATGCGGGTAAGTCCAGCGGTTCTTCTAATACAAGTCGGAAGTCTGGACCTAACCGTGGCGATAAGGTGACTATCAAGAAGTCGGCAACGCACTTCTCTTCTCAAAGCGGAAACGCAAAAATGGCATCTCATGTCCCCGGAGGCAAGTATACCGTTTATCAGGTTAAGGGCAACCAAGTCCTCATAGGCGTTAACGGCGCGTATACCGGTTGGGTGTGGAAGTCTGATATTCAGGGTTACGCTACGGGTACTCCCTACGCCAAAGGCGGTATAGCCAACATTGACGAAAAGGGTCTTGAGCTTATACTCGGCTCCCCCGACAAGGGTCGCTACAAGTTCCTCAATGACGGCGACAAGGTGTTCAACGCCAAGGCAAGTGAGTTTCTTTACAAGTGGGCTAATCAGCCCGGTGAGGTGCTCAGCTCAATGATTAAGTCTCTGTCTGCTGCGTCGTCCGTGTCTATAGCGTCTCCGTGTAATATTACAGTCGGCGATGTTGTTATTAATGGATCGGCTGACGAGAAGACGGTTGGCGAGCTGCGTAGAGCTCACAAGCAAATCGTTACAGATATTCTTAATGAGTTTAAGAAAATGAAAAAATAGCCTTAGAAAAGGTATGTAAATGCAAGTTGGTTATTGTAGTTTTTGAGCTTTGTCTCGTAGGCGCTTACCGTGCTTTCTAATGTCGAGAATGAACAATCGGGAGATAATGCAAAATTGTAGTAGTTAAACGCTTCGGAGTAATACAGTTGCAGTGTTTTTCTCTCCGTATAATCGTCATAGTCTTTTGTCATTGATGAAATGTTTTTCTGGGCGGATTTCAGCGCATCGTCTATATCGTCAAACCAACCATTGGCTTTATAAACTTCTATCGTGGTTCTGACGGGGCCACTGTTTATTTGGAGAATCATATATCTATTATTGTCATCTCCGGGTTCGCGTTCCAACCATATAAGCACATTATCTATGGCGTTGGTAACATCATCTGGATCTAATCCAGTTGCGGCGCAAAAACGCGGCAGACACTCTTCATAACTATCGTACTTATCCGACTCATATAGTCCCCAGTACCATGCATCATATATTGTGTCGGTTATTTTTGAAGTTGTTTGCCAAGCTGCATTTATGTCGAGAAATGCACTATTCCCGGCGCTAAACTGTCTATCCCTTTCCTTGTCGCTGGTGGTATTGTTTGCTTTTCCACCGACAGCGGACGAGTTTTGTTTTACAGTCTTGTCTTGGGCAGAGGGCTTCTGCACCGTCTCTTTATTTTTGGGTGTTGTCGCCGGGGGTGAGTCTTTGTTGACTCCTCCTTGTTCAGATACCGACACGCCGTCTGCGCTTGCGTTTGTGGTTTCCGCCTGTCCGTCTTTGGGGGCGGAGCAAGCCGAGAGCGCTAAAACTAAGACAATGCTTAAAAGAGTTAATATGCACCTTTTCATTGATATTCCTCCATATTGAACACTGCAAATGTAATAATAGAAATAATTCTCTATAAGCCGATTATAGCACAAAGTAAAATATTGTCAACGCCCCTTTAAAAATTTTTTGAGGGGCGTTGGCTATGTTGGAAGGAGTAAGAATGGATTTAAAAAAATGTCAGAGAGCGTTCGTTGACCTTAGCAAAACATAATCGGAGAAATTTGGTAAACCAAGCCCGAGCTTTTAGTTGCAAAGCAACTATCCTTTATGATATAATAATCACGAAAGGGGTGTTGTAATGGAAAGAGCTATAGATGTAGCACAGTATATCTATGAAGAATACAAAAGAGTTGCCCACGAAACCATCGATAACCTTAAATTACAAAAGCTCCTGTATTTTGCACAGAGGGAATCCATAGCTATCATTAACGCCCCGTTATTTAACGACACGCTTGAGGGGTGGTGTTATGGCCCTGTGTGTAGGGATGTTTGGGGTGCGTTTTCTCCCTGCGGCGTGTCCGGCGGAAACAGTGATATATCGCACGAAGCAAAGTATATTATTAACAACATCGTTCAGGAGTACGGCGCGTTAGAGTCTTGGAAACTAAGCGAGTTGTCCCATAACGAAACTTCTTGGAAAAATGCCCGCCGTGGGCTTGAGGGTGTTGAAAACGGCGACGCTCCATTAAAACTTTCCGATATACGAGAGGACGCCCGAAAGGTTCGTCCATACGACCACATATGGGATATGTACTACGATGAATTTGAGGATGCGTAAGAATAATGATTGGGTGGATTTGCTCTTCTACAACTCCATATTATGATATAAGAAACGGCTGTAACGCCTTTAAGCAAAGACCCGTTTTGATTATTGGCGGATTACTTAACAACGACTATACAGTCCTGCCGATATCTACGGTGTCTAAACGAGAAAATTTGCACCCGCTTTATGACATAGAGATAAATCCACTGTATTATCCAAGATTAAATTTAAACAAGGTGTCATTCGTGCGCGTTCACAAACAAACCACCGTGCATAGATCATCTGTTATATATCAAATTAGCGATTTGAGAAATGAATATCCCAACCTTTATTGGAATATCTTAGAAATGCTTTCGAGGTATAATAAAGCGTTAGAGGATAACGCAAAATAATAAATAAAACAATAAAACCACACGCAAAAGAAGTAAACTGCGTGTGGTTTTTACTATTTAGAAAGGGGCGAATCGATATTTATCTGTTAGGAAATAGGTTTGTTTATGACGGAATCAATTCGTCGCGTTATAATCTTTCAATTCTGCGTATTGATACAGACGGGCTTACTTCGGCGGAGGGTTCTGTGGAATACTCGTCGTCGTTCTTTCCTGCGCAGAATAAAAGATATATTACAGGAGTCTCCCGCGAGAGCGCTCCGCTTGAGTTCGAGGTCGAGATAATCGGCGAAGAGGGGTATTGCTCTGTACATGAGCGAGCTATAAAGAATTGGCTCTTCAACTCCCCTACCTTTAAAGAGCTCTATATAGACCCCGAGGACGACAAAGAAGCCGAGTATGTGAGCGGTACAATAAAAAGACAATATCTTGAGTGCGTATTCTGTAACCCTGAGAAAATTGAATACGCCGAGGGTACTGTCGGCTGGCGTTGTACTTGTATGTGCTCATCCACAATGGCTATACAGGAAAAAATGGAGGTCACAGCCACCTCTTTCAGCTCGGATATAACGCTTAATGTTGATACGGACATACAGGATTACGTCTATCCATATCTTGTTATCACCTGCGGCAACACAAAAGCGGATGTGACTATAACGAACAAAAGCGATAACAACCGTGCTATGCAGATTAAAGATGCGACGGCAAAGGCTGTGTTGTACGCCGATTGTGCTATAGGAACGATTGTGAACGACGCCAATGCCGAATATTACAACAAGCTTGTCAATCAGCATTTCTTGAGGCTTGTTCCGGGCGAGAATATCATCTCTGTTACCGGCGGTGTGTCGTTGGTAAAGTTTACTTGGAATAATGCGAGGTGGATGACGTGATAGCAAGGTTTGACAAATTCAAACGCTTCGAGACTCCCCTGCTCACGGTGTGCAACCCCGGCAGCTATGTGACTTCAGATAATTTGCTCACCAATTCGGTGTGCGCGTTGCCGTATGCCAAAGATATAGATGCTACCCTCAATTTTGGCTCTCTCTCTGAGTTAGCCTTTACTCTTCCGCTTATCGACGAAAAGGTGCGTAATACCTATAGTGACCTCGAAACTGGAAGATATATATACGCCTCGGATATTGGATATTTCATAATAGACAGTGTTGAAGACTCGTTCTCCCAAGAGGGGCGAGTAAAAGAGATATCCTGTGTGTCCGTTGAGCGTGAGCTTGAGGAGCTTGAAGCGCCGTTCTACAAGGCGGGTGTTTATCCGCTGATATCTAATGATACCAAAGACGGCGTGTTAACCCTTGCTATAGCTAAATGTCCGTCGTGGTCTCTCAACCATATAGACGACAAGGTTAAGGCTCGCAGTAGATACTTTGAAATTGCAGAGTCTACGAGCATATACGAGTTCTTTATGAACGACTTGCAGGACAAGTTCGATTGTGTGTTCTGCTACGATATAATTAACCGCAAGATATCTGTATATGATAGAGCTGCCTACGCCGACCAACACCTTACAAGCATTCATCTTGCAAGGAACAATATTATTGAGGGGCTTGATATTTCGCAGGACTACGACGACCTCTACACGGCGTTAAGTGTTACCGGCGACGAAAATATGAGTATTCGCCGAGTTAACCCTATCGGTACAACCGTTATTTACGACTTCACATACCATAAACATTGGATGTCTCCTGAGTTACAGGACGCAGTTACGCGCTGGGAAGCAAAAATTGCCTCTGTGGAAGAAAGTTATGTAGCCCTCAACAGAGAGTATTACAACCAGTATCTCGCTATGAGCGAAACGCAGATGGATATAGACAAGCTGAATACTCAGATTGATATCTATTACACCTGTCGTGATTGTATTCTTTCCGGCACGATAAGTTCAAAGAAGACATCGCTGCTTAGCCAGCTCAAAAAGAGTGGCGCGGTTGGCGACGACGCGACTACGGATGCTGTGCCCGTCGCTCTCGCAACTGTTAATGCCAAAATCGCAGAATTATCTATAACTAAGGCGCAGAAGCAGACGCTATATAATTCTCAAAAATCACAAGCAGACGCAACTAAAGCTCAGATAGATGCCATTCAGGCGGCGTGTAGCTTGTCTACAACCGCAAGAGACGTCAACGGCAAAGTCATATTTACGGACGAGCTTCTTCGTGAGTTGTCTGCCTATATAAAGCAAGCCGACTACACCGACGACAATATCACTAAGACGGATATTATGTCTCAGGATGAGATATTTGACTGGTGTGTTGAGCTTATGAAACGAGCCAAAACTCAGCTTTCTAAAATTTCAACACCCAACAGAAAGTTTGAAGTCACAACTCGTTCGTTTATTTTTTCACAGCAATTTGCCTCATTTACTTCGCAACTTGAGAGCGGCTGTATAGTGACCGCAGAAGTAGACGACGACCAATTTGAGCAACTGCACTTGCTCACTATAGACATAGATTTTGAGTCCAAAACCATATCTCTAACCTTTGGTAACAAATACAATCAGTATGACCCGAGGTCGTTGTTTGATGATGTATTCGGCGATGTATCAAAGTCAAAGGCTACCTTGCAGTATGTCACAGGCATAGTCGAAGATATGTCTAAGCAGGTCAGCGATGCTTCCAAGTGGATTGACGAGGCTCTGATACTTACAAAAGACAAAGCTCTCTCGGCTAAAAATCAAGAAGTTATCATAGACGACGGCGGATATCTCGGTCGCTTGCGTAAAACACAAAAGGACGCGCAGGGTATGGATGCTCTCGACGCCGACGGCAACCCTATCTTTCTTACGGATTCACAGGGTAATCCTATATACGACGGCGAACAGCTCCGCATTGTTAACAATTGTATAGTCTTTACTGACGATGGGTGGGAGACAGCTAAAACGGCTGTTGGCAAACTGTATCTCGGCAAAGATGACAGCGGCAATGATGTTTACAAGTACGGCGTAGCCGGAGATGTCATTATAGGTAAGATTATAGCCGGTAACAACCTCATTATAGCTGGTGGTTCTGAAGAAAACGGAGACTACAGCGTAACTATAGATGATAAAGGACTTGCGATTAACAACGGCGATATTCTTATTAAAGACCCGAACGGCAAGAAAGTATTCGGCGTGGAAGACGGGCAGATGTATTTGGATGGCAGTATTGTAGCTACTGGCAGTTTGTCTATAGACTCTATTGCGGTCGGCGACTACACAAACTATGTCAACCTCAGCGAAGAAACTGCTGATGTGTACGGATTCAAATCCGCCGCCGAGTATGCCGCTGAAGCAGCTCACAAGCCGTATATAAATGAGCGTTGGCTTACCCCTATCTCCTACCCTACCGCTTCGCCGTACTTCATTTATATCAGTAAATCATATCCGTGTAAGATTGGCGACTCATTCAGAATTACAGGTAACGTGTATAGCCGAGCGTATCACAATAATTCGTTGGATGTTAAGATTGCTCTTGTTGTTACCGTGCGTAACGCCCAAGGCGTAGAGAGCAAGAAAAACATATATTCTGATAAAGTGCCGCTTTCAAGCGGTGGCTATACGACGCTCAATAGCACAGTTACTATTGACACTAAAAGCCTTGAAAGCACCGCACTTACTCCGGTTAATTTCTCTATTGCTATAGCTACATTTGTCAAAGACACTTCTACTAAGACTAATGTTACTGCGGGTTGGTACGCAGTTAACAACCTTGAGGTTCGTAGAGCTTCTGCGGGTGAAATAACTGCGGGTCTGCTTAAATCAAAAGACGGCGAGACTTATATTAACCTTGATACCGGTGACGCGCAGCTCACGGGTACGGTTAGAGTTAAGGGCGCTAACTACGACGTGTGGCTGAAGAGTGAAACGGTAGATGGAGAAACAGAGGTTGGTCTTTATTTAACCAAGACAGATGGTTCAGATACTAATGGCAGAGTTGTCCTTTATGAAGATACCTCCGGAGATACTTGCGTAGCTATAGCCGGGGAAACAATAGTAATCGGCGCAACAAGCAGCGATAGTAATTTTGCTAATAATCTATTATTACAGAGTACAGGTTATTTAAGTATACAGGCGACAAATAATATAGTAATTCAATCTCTCGGATTTACGAGTAATAAAACCGCAAAGGGTGGAAGGGTAACAATTTCTTGCCCTAACGGTTTTAATGTAACTTGCGAAGGCGAAACCACAGCCAATACAGGAAAAATTAATTATAATAAAATTAATGCCTTGTGGGAGATTAACCCCGCTATCAAAACGGGGGTTCTGAAAGCGACATCGGGTGTTTATGTTAAGGGGGTAGAAATAGGTTCGTACCCTGAGCTTTGGACGAGTTCTGGATCATTTATGGGCGGAGACCAAAGAGCTTCCTTAGCCCAAAATGTTTCAGCTATGCCTAACGGGATTGTTCTTGTGTGGAGTGCGTATACAGACAAAGCAGAAGATTATTGCTGGAATTACACTTTCATTCCTAAAGAACACGTTAAAAATCGAAATGGAGATGGCGTGTCGGTATTTCTTGCTGGAAGTGCAAGCTTTAAATATGTAGCACTTAAATATATATATGTTTGGGATAACGAGGTTTTGGGAATCTCGCTAAATACTGCCGATGCCACTATTGGCGGCATACAGTCTACACCCCAAAAGTTTGTTCTGCGCAAGATTATAGGTGTATAACCCAACACGAATAAAAGGAGCTTATATAAATGACAATAGAAAATGCTTACAGAGCCCGTGCGGCTCTTAATAAAATAAGTCATAGTGCTATGCCCGCCAAAACGGCATACAAAATCTCAAAGCTGTCTAACTTCCTGAAGGACGACGCGAATTTTTACACAGAGCGTCTCTCTCAGATAATTGAACAGTACGGAGAAAAAGACGAAAATGGCGAACCCGTCATAAGTGGTAACGGCTACAAAATCCAAGAAGATAAGACGGATGAGTGTGCCGCTGCTATTAAAGAGCTTAGTGGGATAGAGGCTACTACGCCTGACACAAAGATTTATTTGTCGGAGCTTGATAACGTTGAGCTCTCCCCCGACGACATAGCCGCGATCTATGACTTTATTGAAGAGGATTGATGCTATTTGCGTGAAATCTACATAAACGCCGAATATCCCAACACGCAAGAAGTGGTGTGGGGGTACGATGGCGAAAACAATAGTGCAGACCTAAAAATAAAACTCCCCGATTTTATGGTCGGGGAGAAATTCAATTACACGATTCATTTTAAAGACGCCTTCAACAAAGAGTCATCTGTTGGTGCGACGGCAACCGACGGTGTGTGTTCTGTATTGCTTACAAAAAGTTTAGCTGTTGGCGGACGACTGAAAATACAGATCGTCGGAGTTAGCCCTAAGACGGCGACGACGGGTGTGTATAAAGTAAAAGCCCCTAAGTCAGCAGAGAAAATCAGACTTGTGATAGGCTCGCAAACTATCACTTTGGCGAAAAATGACTCAAGGGTTCTATCTGTTGATGAGTTTGAAAATTATGATATATGGACGCTCAAATTCAAGATTAATGACGGAGCATATGCCGTAGAAGCTAAGTACGGGGTGGAGTGGGTTGCAACTGATAGCGTTCTACTCGTTGCAAATGAACAAGTAGTCAAGACGCCCGTCTTGATTTTAATAATTAAAAGTAAGGATGGTGACTTAATCTGAGAGAAGTATATATAGATTTACAGCGTCCTGTTAAAGTAAACATAGGATATATTGGCGAGCATAAAGCCACCAAGCTTATAATCGCTTTATCGCCCGACCTCAAAGACGCAACCTCTTACAAGATAGAGTTTAGTACCTGCGGAAAAGTAATCGCGTCAAACACAGTAACTGCAAGTAACGGCGTAATTAACTATGCCATTCCGCAGGACATCACGCTAATGCCTATAATAGAGTCCGTTATGGGTATTCAGGTTATAGGAAACAACGGAGAAAACATTATTAAATCTCCGATAGTAGAGGCTTATATTGGAAGTAGCTTGCTGGACTCGACTGAGGTAGCTTCTGATGCCCCCACAGATATCTTGACAAAAGTTGAACAACTGATGGCGGCTAAACACAGCCACAGCAATAAGGCTGTCTTGGATAAGTTCGCCGAGTCAAAAGACGGCAAGCCGACCTATGACGGTAAGAATATAGGCGGCGGTGCGTCAACCGCTGAAGACGTTAGTTATACCAACACACAGTTGCCGAATGCCAAAAATGTTAAGACGGCACTCGACGAGCTTGTTCCCAAATCTCACACCCATAAAAACAAAGACACACTCGACAAGCTCTCTGTCTCGAACGGCAAACTTCAATATAACGGCTCCGATGTCGGTCTTAAAGGCAAAGATGGTACAAATGGCAAGACTCCAGTCAAAGGCACTGACTACTGGACTGAGGCAGATAAAGCGGAGATAGTCGCGGACACGCTTTCCGCCCTGCCGAAGTGGACGGGAGGTAGTTACTAATGGCGTTTGACAAAGTAGTTGACTCCGCTGCGCTTGACACCGCAATGACTTACACAGCCGGTCGCATTCGTGCCAAGACAGGTAGCGCAGACCAAATAGCATGGGACTCCGCTAAGGGCTTTGGTGATGCAGTTGACACTATAACAGGCGGCTCTTCCGCGCCACAGCCTGATACACGGGAAGTGTACCAAGGCACCCGTCCCGCCGAATGGCTTAGACTACCGGATTATGACAAAGTTGCAAACAGGACGATGTATTGCCTTGTTAAGTTGTTTCCAAACGGCACTAACAAAGTATCATTTGGGTTTAGGTGCGAAGGCACTTGCACTATGTACGCCGGAAAAGTTATCAATGGTGAATTTGTGGCATTTGAAAACGACGAGCCGGTGACAGTAACAGGCACTGGCGGTTCCGGAGACCACATTGTGACTCGCATTTTTAATTACGACGACTACACCGACACGATGAGCGACGGCACGAAGCAGCTGGTTATCAAGTTGGAAACGACAGGTTGGTGGTATCGTATCTGGTCAAATACAAGAACGGGAAGCTATTATATAAATGATGGTGTAGTGGATATGATTCTGCGCAAAGACGACGACCCGGCAAATACATTTACAACACAGGGAAACTTAATGGGATGTCGATATTTTTACAACTTTGGTAACAAGATTTCAGACTGCTTCAAGGCAGTTGAATATGTCAAAACACAGTCAGGGGTTTGTGAACCAACTACAAGGCTCTACATAACCACGCTTAAGAGCTTTTTAGGAACGGTCAAATTGACAAGCTGGTGGGAGACCTTTCGGCAATGCACAAATCTTCGAGAGCTGACCTGCGACATCAGCGAGACCACAGGTTGGACTAACCCGTTTTATCCGACGATGGCGTGCTATTCTCTTCGCAAACTCCTTTTTGTGGGTGGAGAGAGCCTGACGAGTTTTCCGGGTGATATAAACCTAACAGCAACAGCGCTCGAAGCGGACGCGGTGCTTGCATTTTTTAACACCTTGCCGGATATATCCACATCGGAAACGGCACGGACAATCACGCTCAAAAGCACACCCGCCGTAGCGGCAGGAATTCCGGAAGCTACACTTGCGGTGGCAACAAATAAGGGATGGACGGTGGTAACGGCATGACAATAAACGGTAACATACTCACGGCAGACGATGGCAAGGCACTGAAAAAAGGCGATGTTATCGCTGTAACCGTCCATCTCGGGGTCAATGACAGTGCAGGCAACTGGACGGAAATCGACAAATCTGACGAGGAAATATCCGATTCCGAAGCACTGGAAATAATCACAGGAGGTGCAGACGCATGACACGAGCAGAAGCAAAAGCTTATCGCAACAAGATAGACGGCGTGTTGACGAAGGTCACTACGGACGCAGAAGCTTTGGAGTATGCAGAGCTTTATCCGCTTTGGAGCGGGCATGTCGATTATGCTGTCGGCAGTATAGTCCGCAGACCGAGCGGGCTCTATCGCTGCTACAATGCCATAACGGCAAATCCGACATGGTTGCCGGAAAATACGGCTGCACACTGGGAGCCTATCACGGTCGGCGAGGACGGCACGATTGATAATCCTATTACAGCGGCGGCTGGCATGAGGTATTTCAAGGACAAGTACTATCTCGACGGTGGCAAAATTTACAAATGCATACGCGACGACAGCAACGGTCAAGGCACTATACTGCACTATGTACCGTCGCAGCTCGTCGGAATATATTTTGAGGAATTGAGCTAATGCGAGAAGTAATAATTGATTTATGGAGAAGCTCTCGCTTTAATATGGGTTATATCGGAGAAAATGAGGCGACTAAGCTTATTTTTCAACTCACACCAGATTTACAAGGCGCGGACTTCTATTCTATAGATTTTCTTGTGGGCGACACTGTAAAAAGTGTTAGCGATATTAAAGTAGATGACGAGTTTTTATCATATATCGTTCCTTCTATTTTAACAAAGAAAGACGGCGAGATAGCCATACAGGTTTTAGCGGGGAGCGATAAATTTATTGTTAAATCACCTATTGTCTACGGGAAGATATTCGCGCCTAAAGATAAATAATTTTGAGATGGCATAGAAAGAGAGGATTAAATATGAACATAGCTATGTCTATCGGACACGGTAAAAATGAAAGGGGCGGCTACGACAGCGGAGCGTGTGGTGGCGGTTTTCAAGAATTTAAGATAGGTCGAGAAATCGGTAAGTACGCGGCGGCAGCTCTTCGTGAGTACGGCTGTAATGTAACGCTGATAAATTACGACGCAGACAAGAGTCTTTATAGTCGTATCAAGACTATAAATGCTGGCAAGTATGACCTTGCTATGGAGATACATCTTAACGCCGCACACGGCACGGGCTCTGAGGTTTACCATAAAGTAGGCAACAACGCTGGTAAGACAATAGCCGGTGCAATCAGTAAGAGTATTGCTACAAAGTTCGGCATTCCGAATCGTGGCGCAAAAGTTAAGGTACAAAATAACACAAACTACTTTGGTTTCGTTAGAGAGGTCAAATGTCAGAGCCTCCTCGTCGAGACCGTTTTTATTGATACAACCTCTGATCGTAAACACGTTGAGAACGCATCTGGGCAGAAACAGTGCGGTATTGCAATAGCCGACGCGGTTGCCTCTGTATATAAACTTAAGAAGAGAACAGCGAGTGCGCCAGCTGTTACGCCGACAACGCCATCCACCCCTACCCAGCCCGCTTCTGCCATAAAGGCGGGAGATGTCGTTAAGATTGCGGGCAAGAAGTATGCCACAGGACAGAGTATTCCTGTATGGGTTAAGCTCCGTAAACACACAGTTAAGTCTGTGAGTGGAAATAAAGTTTTGCTTAAGGAGATTAACTCATGGGTGTACGCGGTAGACCTTTCGGTGGTTAAGAGTGCGTCAAAAGAAATAGGTGTAGGCTCCACAGTAACAATTAAGACTGGGGCAGTTTACGGCGGACTCTCTAATACGAGAGGTAAGGCTGTGCCTAAAGCTCAGCTCGCGCCCACAAAACACAAGGTCTCAAAAATTCAAACAAACAGTGGCGTGAAGGAGGCTCTGCTTTCGGATATCATGTCATGGGTTGCCGTTAAATATCTTAAGGAGGTATCGTAATGGCAATCAGTATGGACGCCTTAGAGACAGAGATAAAGAACCTTAAAAGGCGCGTCGAGGTGCTTGAAAAAGAGTACACCACTCTTGATAAAGAGGTTGACGATATAGATAAAACTCAGAGCGTTGTTACTTCTAAGCTTAACACGGTTATTGAAACCCTCGGAAAGCTTCAGCAAGCAATAGACGATTTAAAAGACCGTCCCAGCAAGCGTTGGGAGACCATTGTGTCTGCTCTTATCGGTGCTGCTATGACAGCCTTTATCGCATTTATATTCGGGAGGTAAGATTATGCAAAAATTCAAAGACATTATTGAGAATCTTAGTAATGTGTCGGTTGGTACTTGGGTTCGCCTTATTCTTATGGTAGGCTCTCTTGTCAACCTCACACTCGGCGCATTTGGCGTTGCGGGCATCAGTTTTGATGAGAATCAGCTGTACGCAATAGTCAGTGTCGTGCTCGCCATCGTAACTGGCGTCGTCAGCTACTGGAAGAATAACAGCTTCACTGCGGCAGCTCAGGCGGCGGACAAGTTTCTTCATGCTCAGGGCAATGCTAAAGAACAGAGTGAAGTAAAACCTGACGAAGACGCAAACGAGAACGAAGAAGG
>UMCT01017086.1_pt1 | contig 14317 bp, 8 predicted proteins | sample 1964291 | NCBI WGS metagenome assembly UMCT01 (sample SAMEA4835974, study PRJEB28245) | human gut metagenome | biome: gut microbiome; material: fecal sample | place: Denmark | collected 2008 | reverse complement strand
CTGCCATCATCTCGGAGCAGGTGTTGTCAATCAGCTCATAGGCTTCCTGCCGCTGTGCCTGCTTCTGGGCAGCCCATTCCGCTTTATCAAAGGGCTTGCTGCCGCCGCTGAATACATCATAAATGCTCATACTGTTTACCTCGTTTCTTTGGATTTTGGTTTTCTTTTCCGCTTCTGGGGCTGTTTATGCTCCGTCTTGCCTGCGGGCGGCTTCTTCGCCCTGTCAGAAGCGGAGCTTTTGTCCAGGGCAGAAGAAGTATCTGCTTCCTGCTCTTTTCGGCTCTCCTTGATTTTCCGCAGTTCCTCTTTGACCGAAGGTTTCTCCTTAGTCATAGTAGCCCCCTCTGCGGATTTCTTTGGCTGCTCTGAGGTAGGCTCGGACAGAGGGGATTTTTCGGTCTTTGCCACCGAGGGGTTTGGGGCATTTTCCTCCTTTTGGATTGGCGTACCCATCAGGGCATCTAAGAGCTTGTCTTTCTCTGCCTTGTCCTGTACGCCGATGTCTGGCTCTGGCTGACCTGCCTTTTCGTCTTTGGCTTTCTCCACATCGGTCACAACAGAAGCCGTTGCTTCCGATGCCAGTTTGAAGCGTTCCGCAATGCGGCTGATTTTCGATGCGTCCTCCGCACGGGCAATCACATCGACCTCCGCATTGGGGTCTTTGTTTTTACGGTCTGCAAGGACACAATAAAGAACGCCGTACTTTTTTGCTTCCTGCGTAAACTTCTTCAGGTCGCTGTTCCTTACGGTAAATACCTTTAACTCCTTGCCAGAACGGAGCATATTCGTAAGCCTTGCCTTGCCCTTTGTTTTCTGTTCTTCTTTGAGAATGGAATACAAAAGGATTGCGATATTCTTCGCACCTGCACCTGTGATTTTGGCAGCGACCTCAAAACCCTCCAAGCTCATTCGGACGATTTGTTCTGCCGCTTCGCCGCCTGTGTTCATTCGTCATCAGCTCCTTTCCTTGCTGTTCATCTGCCCGTATGGTTGTTAGCTTTTCTTTGAGGGTATCGTTACGGGCTTCGATGCCCCCGCATAGTCTGACCTCCTTCCGTAAGAATTTCATTCTCTCCGTAATTTCCGTAAGCCGAGCCTTGACCGCTTCTTTTTCTTCGCCGCCTATTTGCGGGATTTGGAATACAGTTCCTTTCGCTGTTCGGTAAGCTGGGCCGACATTTCCGTTTCCAGAGAGCCTTTATATGACAAGAGCTGTTCCACCGTATCAATCCGATTGCGGCAGAGCAGCCTTGTTTCCTGTGATATGGCTTCCATCTTCATCAGGTCATCTTTCAAAAGATAATGAAGCCTTGCATAATTCTGTTTTCTGCTTTTTGGCAGGATACCGAGCCTGTAACAGTAGTGGAGATACAGCCCACGCAAGCCGCCGATTTTTTTCGCATTTTTGAGTGAGCCTTTCACACGGAAAACCTGTACGGTTTTTTGCGGCTCGGCAAATCTGGAAAATTTTACGGCATAGGAATTTTCCCTGATACGCTCCGTAATCCTCTCGTTGGTGTAATCCTCTCCGAGCTTATATAATCGCTTTGGGCGTTCCCAACCTTTGCCGATTATCGTCCAGTATTTGCGGTTGGGGTCAAAGCTCACACGGTAGCCCATCTCTGCCATCTGGCGGTCAAAGTCTTTGAGCGTAAACGATTTGCTGATAGCTTCGTCCACCGCCTGCAGAGCCACATTATCCCTTGTGGGCATACCGTTCTTTTCAGCCTGATACAAAGCATAGGGTTTCTTTTTTCCGCTTGGGTGTTCAATGACAGACAAAGCATACTCCCTGCAAAGCTCATCGGAGCGTTGACGGAGCAGCCGCAGGTTGGCTTTATTATCGTGGTAGTGCTTCCCGTCCAAAAAGGAAACAGAGTTTACGACAAAGTGGTTATGCAGGCACTCGGTATTTAAGTGGGTGGCAACGATGACCTGAAACCTGTCGCCCCACATCTTTTCGGCAAGTTTTACGCCGACCTCGTGGGCAACCTCTGGCGTGACCTCGCCGTGCTTAAAGCTCTGGAAACCGTGATAGCAGACAATCTCGCTTTCATCGTTCCACTCAGCTTTGGCAATCATCATTTCATCTCTGGCGGTGGCAGTATCGCAGTTGACCCCTGTGACGAAAAACCGCTTTTCCGTCTTGTCCTTGTTGGTGGCATACTCCATTACATCGACCAACGCCTGCAAGTCGGCTTCGGTGTATTTGGGGTTGGCGGTCTTTTCTGGGTTTTCGGCATAGTCTATCGGGTGGTCGAGCCTGCCTTTTACATCCCAGATTTCACACACCGCCATTAAGATACCTTTCGGGGAAGCAGATACTTTTTACGGACATCAAGCTGAAAATCGTGCCACTTCCTTGCTTCCTCACGGAGCATCGGCGTGTCGATAAAGTTCAGGGCGTTTGCTTTGGCGGCAAGCTGATTGATACGGTTGCCGATGGCAGACAGCTCACGCATTATCCTGTAAAATTCGGGGTCGGGTTTTTCGCAGAGCTGATAGCCCTTTACCATTTCTCTAAGGAACGCTTCTTTTGAGCGACCCGATTTTCGCACAAGCTCATAAAGATACTCGGCTTCTTCCTCGTTAAGACGGAAAAGTATCTGGACGCTTCGCTTTCTCATTTTCCAATCCCTCCTTTTTGGAGAGCCTGTTAATCTGCAAGCAGCACATCAGCACAACACCGACCAGACCGCCGAGCATTGTGCCGATGGTAAAAAACAGAAACTCACTCATTCTTAAAAACTCCTTTCTCATATCGGGGTATTAGGGGCAGCCCCCTAACAAGCGAATTTGGTATCCAAAGACTTTTGGATAATCAAATTCAGTGCTTGGTAAGACATTACTTAGTCCTCGTCCTCCAGACGGCACTCTCCACACATCGGGCAGAAGTACGGACAGTCCGAACCTTCCTCGTGCTTCAGACATTCGTCCTCGTCCTCATCATCGGCTCTGTTTTCTGCCGTTCTTTCCTCATCGGCTTCCTGAATATCGGCTTCTCCGTAATCAAAATCATCGTCAGAAAAGTCGATAAGGTCGGTATCACAAAGAATAATCCTTACCTTTTCCGCCGCCTGTTCGGGGCTTTCCGCATAAACAGTAATGCTCTTTTCATAGTGTCCTGTCAGGGTTACATCATACTTTTTCAATGGTTAAATCCTCGCTTTCATTCTTAAAATCTGTTGTGGTTGGGCTGGTTTCTTGAGGCAATATCAGCAGACAATCAACGGGCATCACTCCTTTCACGGCTTACAGTCGGTCTTGCAATCCCCAGATAGGACAACAAAAAATCGTTGAAATCCTTGCCGACAGGCGGAGGATCATCAACGATTTGGTAGTCTTTCTGCAACAATTCTTTTAAGGTGGCAGTACAAATCCTGCCTGTCTTGTCGTTATCCAGATGCAGAATGATAGTCTTAATATGGGGATTGGCGTTCAAAAATGTTGTTAGTGCTATGGGGATTTTGCTGTCTTTTATCTCTTTCTTAGGCTGATACACACCCGAAAGAGAGAGCAGATTTTCCGATTTATAGTCCTTACCCTCACACTTTAGATAAGTGGCGTAGGACAATAAATCAATGGCGGCTTCAAATAAGTGCACCGTATTAGCAGGCTTCTTTGCCAGAAGTCGGAACGAATACCGCTTGTCGCTGCCTGATGCGTCGCCCTTAAAGGAGCTACCTATCGTGCTGCGGTAAGCGGCATACTTTGGCGTTCCGCTTTCGTCCTTACCGACAAAAACGGCATTGTGGTACTTGACACTTTCAAAAATCGTACCGTCTGCAATGCAGTCCTGTATGATAGAAAGGTCAATCCCACGCCCGAAAAGGTAGTCGGTCACTCGGTTACAATCACGATTTTTCGGTGGCAGGAGCAATACCTTTGGCTCGTCTTTGGGTACGGAAACAGGCGGCGGCTTCCAGTCTGCCGTAATACCTGTGAGCATTTCCACGGCTTCCACAAAGCTATACTCTCTGACCTTAATGAGATAATCAAGGGCAGAAACACCGCCAAAACCTCTCGACCACCAGTACCACTTACCATTGGAAATCTTCAAGCTGTCGTGTTCTTTCGTGCAATAGACATTACCTGCCACACGCTTTAGGTTGCTTGGCTCATACCTCTGCAAGTAGGAAAGTAAGTCTATCTGCCGTGCCTGCTCAATCACGGCAGGGTCAAGTTTCACATAGGGTCGGTTACTTCTCATTCAATAAAATCACCTCCTGAAATAGAAGAAGCCGAGGGGCTTTCGATTAAGAAAACCTCTCGGCTATGTAATATTGTAATTATTCTTGGTTTATTAACTTCATTTCATATCCATAAATCTCTTGGAATGTGAAAATACCTTGCCAGATATATTCAGACAATGTCTTGCTTTTATCTCGTTCAACTAATGTTTTTATAAATTTCTCCTTGTCCTCTATTGTCCTACCTATGGTATCTCCTCTCAAATTTAGGATAATAGGTAAATTTGAATTGAACGATTTCGTCTTATCATATTTATCCTTGTTAGCGTGTAATAAGGATATAATTTCAATTACAGTTACAATATTGTTTTCTTCGAAACCTAATAATTGAGCCACATCTATTTTGCCCTCATCATACTTTTTTAATTTTAACGAAATCAAATCAACTTCTTTTTTCAAGGTATAGATTGACAAAACCATAGTTGACATTATCTTTTCAATACGCTTCATAAATTCACGCCATAAATCAATTTTCATATCTTCAGGTTTTATTGTAATAAATGCTGGCTTTGTTTTGCCATCAAGAGGATATGCACCAAATGCGGTCTTAGTTTTGCTTCCGTCTATATGATATAAATATAATTCAAAAAAGAATGACTTTATTTCAGGTATTACACCATTGGGAGATTTACAAATTCTCACTCTATATGCGATTGTTTTCCAAAAGTCAAATACAACATACCTATACCCATCAATATCATCATATTGAAAAAATGCGTTAGTTCCTACCTCTGATAATTGGTCAATAGCAAAATAATAGTTTCTTTCTAATATGATATCAACAAAATCTCCGTCTGTATTTCCTAAAATATAATCTACAATGTCTTTATATTCTGTTTTATATTCTTCTATGTTGTTTATATAGCAATACCATTCGTATGCCATTTTAGCAACACTATGAACTGCATAGAAACCGAGAAAGCTATCTGCTGTAATGGTCTTATGCAAAGTTACATCACTAATATCGACTGCTGTTGCTTTTCCTTTGCTTATTTTATTTATTCGCTCCATAGGTGCCATCAAGATTTTATGCCCATTATCGTCCACACCTGCAACAACATCTTTGGGAGCATACAAAGAGGCTCTATTACTGATTTTGACATTATGCATTTCTGTTCCGTCTATTGATATATCCGCTTTATACTGAATTGGTTTTCCATCACGTGTTGTAAGTCCCAAATGGTTTCTAAAGAAATCCAAATCGGCTACATATTTTTTCTCATAATTATCATTTGTAAAGGCATTATGTGTTTTACAGACAAAGGACTTGGTTAGCTTTGCACCTGTAATAGCGTATGTGATTATATCCGATGAAGTAAGTTCTACTTCTGAATTACAATAGATACATTTCATTATATATTCTCCATTCAAAATTATAGTCGTACTTTGTATTATTTTATTATACTACTTGAGTATGAATTTTTCTACCTTTCGGCTATGTAAGAACGGCATCAGCTTTACGCCAATGCCGCCTTTTCTCGGTTATAAAATTCCTGCTTTTTTGAGATACCCAACGCTGTCATAACAGCCACGGAAGTAAATTGACTGCAATTCTATATCCGCAAGCTGATTTTTCAGCTCCATTATCCTAATCAGAGCTGCACATTCTTCTTTGGTAAGCTCCGCCACTTGTTCGGTATCAAACACACCCAACACTTTCGGATACTGCTGATACAAACTCTCAATCTTATCCTGAATGGCTTTGTATTCCTCATTCTCTTTAGAGAGATTGGCAACAACAGAACTTAGATATTCGTTGAAAATATTGCTGTGGGTATCTACAAAGGTTTCAAATCTGAACTCTCCAGACATCATTCACACCTCCGACTTGTAACTATCTGCCTTTATTATACTGCCCAAAGTGGGGCAATACAAATCTGCAAATGACTTTATCGCTCCCGATTTTCACATTTTCTTTCGGGCTGTTCCTCGCTTTGCTCTGGCTCGGCATCAAGCACAGCAGGGTCTTTTTTGTCAAGGTTAAGCTCAATGTTAAGAGCGTTCAGCCGTTCCGATTTCTCTTTCAGCTCACCTTCAAAGGCAAAAGGCTTTTGTACCTCAACTTTTGCGGTTTCAAACTGTGCGATAGTTTCCGTTCTTTTAGTCTTGGCAGCTTCCAATCTGGCAGGGAGCTTTGCAAGCTCGTTTTCAATTCGGGTCAGGTTTCCCAGAGGGTCAAAGCCTAAATCTACCTTGTACTTTGCCTTTCCGCAAAGGTTAAGACAATAGTGGGCATTGACCGTATCATAGAAAACTTCCATTTTAAAGCCACGGTAACTGCCGATTTCGGTAGGTGTAGACAGCGGATATTCCTTGCAGATTGCAAGGAGCATTTCGCCTGCGGCAGCTTTTTCGGTGTACTTAATCCCTCGCAGGGTCATCGCACAAAACTTTTCCTCGCCCTGCGGCTTGTTCTGCTCGGCAAGGGCTGTATCGACTTCATAGCAGACAATACGCTGTTCATATTCCTTAACTGTCTGTGGAAAGTATTTGAGTATCCTGTCCTCAAGGTCATAATGTTCGGAAAGGTAGCTTTGTTTCAGCACTTTAAGTTTGGAAACCTGAATGTCTAAATCCATTTTTTCCTTAAAACGCTCGTCGCCTGTGGCAAGCATCTTGACCTCCGCAAAGGAAAGAGCTACCTCGTCCACATCTTCGGCAGAACGGACAGGGCTTTTGCTCGTCATTATCTGGCTGATAAATTTCTGTTTGCTCTCCACCAACTGATAGAGGTAGGCATCAAATGTCTGCTCGGTTACATAGCGGTAAACCTCAACCTCTGGGAACATATTTCCCTGCCGTTCGATACGCCCTTGCCGCTGCTCAAGGTCAGAGGGTCGCCACGGACAGTCGAGATTGTGAATGGCGATAAGTCTGTCTTGGACATTCGTGCCTGCTCCCATTTTCGGTGTAGAGCCTAACAATACACGCACTTCTCCGCTTCTAACTTTGCCGAACAGCTCTTTTTTCTGTGCATCGGTGGTGGCTTCGTGGATAAACCGCACCTGCTCGGCAGGAACGCCACGGGCAATCAGCTTCTCCCGAATATCATCATAGACATTGAATGTGCCGTCATTCTTCGGGGTGGACAGGTCGCAGAAAATAAGCTGAGTAGCCTTTGTGTCGGCGTGTTCCTCCCAGATACGGTACATATTGTCGATACAGGCGTTGACCTTGCTGTTTGGGTCATCGGGCAGCATCGGGTCAATCATTCTCTGGTCGAGGGCAAGTTTACGCCCGTCATTCGTGATTTTGAGCATATTGTCGATGTTCGGCTCGACAAGCCTTGCCCGCACTTTTTCAGCTCTCTTTGCAAGCCCTGCCACCATATCGGTCTGGATTTCACTCGGCTTGGTCTTGATATTGTGATAATTGACCTTTGGTACGGGGAGCTTTAACATATCAGCGGTCTGAATATCCGCCACCTCACGGAACATCATCAGCAGCTCTGGGAGATTAAAGAACTTTGCAAATCTCGTCTTAGCTCTATAATTCGTACCTTCTGGGGCAAGTTCCAGAGCCGTAACCGTTTCACCAAAGGTGGAAGCCCAACTGTCAAAGTGCTGCAAGCCGTTCTGCATCAGCGTGTCATACTGCAAGTACCGCTGAACAGAGTACAGCTCCACCATTGAATTTGAAATAGGCGTACCTGTTGCGAATATTGTGCCACGGTTTCCTGTGATTTCGTCCAGATAGCGGCACTTCATAAAGAGGTCAGAACTTTTCTGGGCTTCGGTCTGGGCGATGCCGCCCACATTCCGCATCTTGGTATAGAGGTACAAATTCTTGTAAAAATGGCTCTCGTCAATAAAAAGTCTGTCAATGCCGAGCTGTTCAAAGTCAATGACCGTATCCTTACGCTTGGTATCGTTGAGCTTGTCGAGCTTCGCTTTAATCCCTTTTCGGGTTTTCATAAGCTGCTTGACCGTGAACTGTTCGCCCCTGCTTGCCTGCACGTCGTCAATACCACGCTCAATATCATCGAGCTGCCTTTGAAGCTGTTCCCTCTGTCGTTCAATGCTCATCGGGATTTTTTCAAACTGGCTATGCCCAATAATGACCGCATCATAATCGCCCGTAGCGATACGGGAGCAGAACTTCTTGCGGTTGCCCGTTTCAAAATCCTGCTTCCTTGTCACAAGGATATTGGCACTCGGATAGAGCCGCAGGTACTCGGAAGCCCACTGACCGACCAGATGATTTGGCACAACGAACATTGCTTTATTACATAGTCCGAGCCGCTTGCTTTCCTGTGCGGCGGCTACCATTTCAAAGGTTTTTCCTGCCCCTACCTTGTGGGCAAGGAGCGTATTCCCGCCGTAAAGAATATGGGCGATGGCGTTGACCTGATGGGATCTTAGGGTAATCTCTGGGCTGATACCGCCAAAAGTGATATGGCTGCCGTCATACTCACGGGGGCGTACTGAATTAAAAGTATCGTTGTAGTACCGCACAAGGCGGTTTCGCCGTTCTGGGTCTTTCCATATCCAGTCCTGAAACGCCTGCTTGATAACTTCCTGCTTTGCCTGTGCCGCCGTGGTTTCCTTTGCGTTGAACACCGCTTTTTTGTTGCCGTGTTCGTCATACACATAGTCAAAGATACGGGTGTCACGCAGGTTTAGGGTGTCCTCAATAATACGATAGGCGGAAGCCCTCTTTGTACCGTAGGTGCTGTCCGCCTTTACATTTCCAATATCGGAGCTTTTGTTCTCAATAAACCAGTCGCCATTCATTGGGGTGTAGCGTACCTTTAGCCTGCCCATTGCATAGCTTGACGGGGTTAGTAACTCCACCACAAACCGCTGAATATCCTCCTGCGGTATCCAAGTCGTACCCAGACGGACAGAGATTTCAGCCGCAGACAGGTCTTTCGGTATGACTTGCTTTAAGGCTTCCACATTGACCGCAAGCTCTGGGTCATTCTTTGCTGCGGCTTCGGCAGTTAAGAGTTTCGCCCGTACATTCCCTGATAAATACTCATCGGCAGTCACATACCTTGCAGGCTCGGCGGCGGGGATACGGAAGATAACGCCCTGTAAATCGGCAATCAATTCTTCCTGTGTCTTACCCGTGAGCTGTTCCATAAAGGGTAAATCAACGCGGGCTTTCTCCCCGATAGACAGGGCAAGGGCTTCGCTCGCCATTTCCACGGAAGTGATTTCACGGTGGGGCTTTATCGTCCGTTTCGTAAACATATCCGCTTTCCGCTTGAAGTTTCCCTCATCGTCAAGCACCTCCAGAGAGCATAAAAGGAAGTAGCTCTCGTCTGAAGCAAAGGCAAGATAATTTCCTCGTCTGTTGATAAGCCCGTACTTTTTGGAAAAAGCATCATACAAGCGGTTTAGGTTTTCCTGCTCGGTCTGTATCATTTCCTCTGGGTAGTCCTCGGTCTGATACTCAATGAGCTTTCTCACACAGTCACGGATTTCGATTAACCCTTTGATACGGTTTTCGGCAGTCATAGATGCCGCCGCAGGGGTCATAATGTCATTCTCACGGAAATAAACTTTGCCGTCCACCAATGCAAAAGAGAAATTCCGCACATTGGGGTCAGCAGGGATAACCTCGTCCTGCTCATCGGAGATTTCGTCAATCTCACCCATATACTCTGGTATTTCTCCCTGAATGTTCTGGACAGCGTTGTGCAAAAGCTCTGACAAAGGAATATCCTGATAGGCTTTGCAGGCACTATCCATTCCAAAGCGGGTGCTTTCCATTTTCATTTCACCCAAAATCATCTCTGGGTGCTGCACAAAATAGCTGTTCATTGTGATGCCATTCTCATCGGTATCGAGGTGTACCCAGTCAGGCTCTATATCCGTAATGCGGTCACTCTTCTGTAAAAAGAGAATATCGCTTGTGACCTCCGTGCCTGCGTTTGCTCGGAAAGTGTTATCGGGAAGCCTGATTGCTCCGAGTAGCTCAGCTCTCTGGGCGATATACTTCCGCACCTCTGGGCTTGCCTTATCCATTGTACCTTTAGAAGTAATGAATGCCACCACGCCGCCTGTTCGCACCTTATCGAGAGCCTTTGCAAAGAAATAGTCGTGGATAAGGAATTTCTGGGCATTGTAGCGGCTGTCATTGACCTTAAAATCTCCGAAAGGTACATTGCCGATAACCACATCAAAGTGGTCGTCTGGCAGCTTCGTTTCCTCAAAGCCCTGTACGGCAATGTTCGCTTTTTGATAAAGCTGCCCTGCAATTCTGCCTGTGAGTTCGTCGATTTCCACGCCGTGGAGCTTGCTGCCTGCCATACTGTCGGGAAGCAGACCAAAGAAATTGCCCGTGCCGCAGGACGGCTCTAAAATGCTGCCCTCTGAAAATCCCAGACGGTCAAGGGCTTCATACATTCCCTTAATCACAACGGGCGGCGTATAGAACGCCGTCAAAGTGGACTCCATCGCCGCACGGTATTCCTCTGGCGACAGGCTTGCGTAAAGCTCCTGAAACTCGTTTGCCCACGCTGCGTTATTCTCGTCAAACGCCATTGACAGACCGCCCCAACCAACATATTTTGAAAGGGTTTCTTGTTCTTCGGGCGTGGCAAGACGGTTTTCAAGCTCCAGTTCGTGCAAAAGGTTGATTGCCGCCATATTGTTATGGAACTTTTCTTTTGCACCGCCAACGCCTAAAGTATCCTCGGTAATGCGGTAGTTGTGTCGTAAAGCAGAGGGAACGGCAGACTTCTCAGCTTTTTCTTCGGGCGGTAGCTCTGGCTGTTCCTGCTCCAAAAGACTTCGGATATAGCCGATTTTCTCCACTCGGTTAATAGGGAAACCTACGCTGTCCTTAAAAGTGATGTCACGCATTGACACATCATCGCTGACTTTCCCAACGCTTTCAATGAGATAGCGGCGGTTGTCTATGACGATTTCCTTGCCGATAAGGTCAGAAGTATCCTGTTCTTGTCTGCTTCGCTCTGCATCTTTCTGGGCGAACAGATTGACATTATTTTCGGCACTATTTAAGGTGTCTGCATATTCCTGTGCTTCTTCCTCAGTTTCAAAGGTCTGATAAATACCGCCTACATCATAATACTGTCCGTCTTGTCCCTCTGGTATGCTGTTATCCCGTATGATAAACGGGTCTGCAAAGGCATCGGAAGTCTGCTCTACGGTGTAATGGGGTACTGCACGGTTAGAAGCAACAGGTATGCCTTTTTCTTTCGCAAGCTCCTTAAAGTCTGACAGAGTATCCGCATCCATAACCATTCCGACCAACTCGCCGTTTTCATCAAAGTTCATCGCTTCATCAATCAGAAAATGGTAAAACTCCGTGCCTTGCCACCGATTTTCTTCGTCTCTCGCAACAATAACACCGTTTTCATCGGACAGACCAATATCGTCCATTTTCATCTGCGAAAGCACATCTCGCAGAATATCAATTTCCCTGTCTGTAACTGAGCGTGTTTCCTCGGCAGGGACAAACCATTCCTTTTCAAAGGACATTATCTCGTCAAAGAGCTTTCTGTCCTCTGGGGTCAGGTCTTTGTGCTGCTCCAGATACGGAATAAACACATCACGCCCCCAACGCAAACTTTCCATCTTCTCACGGTAATAGTCCTCGCCCTGCTTTTTCCACTCTGGGATAAACGGGCAGTCTGGGGAAAGGGAATATTCATAAAAGTTCTTGATATGGGCAATTAAATCGCCCTCGCCGTCGCCAATATCAAACCGTCCATCATAGTGGAAGTCCTCGCCGCCAATAGTAACGGTTATATCAAAATCCGTCTTGTGATACCAACCGACATTATCATCGCCCTCACGCTCACGGTGCTGCTTTTCGTCCAGAACGCCGAGCAGATAATTACCAAGGGCAAAGCTCAAATCGGTGTAGCGGTCATTAAACTGCCTGTCATAAAAGGCAGGGTGTTCCGAAAATCCGATAGAAAACTGGATGCCGTCTGGCTTTTGTTCAGGCGGTATTTCCGTTTTCTGTTTCTCGGTCACAACGACCTTTAAGTGGTCGTTGGCAGGGTTTTCCTTTAGCTTTTCCTCAAAGTCTGCCCGACTAAGTTCCTTGCCGAACAGTGGAAACTCTGGATTACGCAGAGAAACGGCATTTTCATCGAATGCCACAACCTCGTATTTATCGGCACCGATATATACCACATCGTCCTCATGGTAGAGATAGCGAAGCGGATATAGCTCCAGAAGCTCCTGCGAAAAACGCCACGCATTGCTGCGGCTGTAAATATCAGAAGTCTTACCCTGTACCAGAGCAAGAAAGTCAATGAGCTGCTGAACGGTGGCAGGGTCAGATAAATGCTGTTCCATCTGCTCAGCGGTCACATCGGCAAGGTCGTTTCTGTTTACATTTTCAAGCAGACTTTTTTCGTAACCGTCCAAGTCACGGATAAAATCGGACAGCCGCAAAGAGAGCGTATCCCGTTTATCAGCAGGGGGCAGGTCACGGTGGGCATCAATAAATCTCTGCCTGTTCACTTTCTCCTGCGTGTCGATTTCATACTGCGGAGCTTCCACGCTCTTTAGATATTCGGGATAGTGGTCTTTCTCTTTTTCATTCAGATAGCGGTTATTCTTTATCAGCTCACGCAGCCGCTTTTCCATCTTACTCCAAGAGAGGATAAGGTCTGGATTGGTGTATGAGCCATGCTTTTCAATGTGGATACCTTTGCCATCGTGGGACTGACCGCCTTGCGTTCCGTCTGGGAAGTAGTGCGTACCGCCGCCGATACCATACTCATTTTTGAGAAAAGTGATATTATTTTTGCTGTCCTCTTGTTTCTGGAATTGACGGTAAATGCGGTACTTGCCGTTTTGAAAACCGCTTCCTAATAAAAGAACAGAGTCAATATCCTCCTGAGAAATAGCAAAAGCAGAGGATTTTTCGTCCTCTGCTTCAGCTATCATTTCAATCTGTTCCTCTACGGTAGGGAGATTAGCCCTGACCTCTGTTTCATTGGCGATGCTTTCCTCGGCGGGGTATGACCTGTCTAATTGTAAATCAGCTCTGTCAGTATCACTTCCTCCGCCTGACTGCGAATATTGTTCATCAGTCCGACCCACTGCATCGGGGCTTTCGCTTTCAGTTCCTCGGTCACGCCCTGTTCGGCTTGTAGCTGCTTCGTCAGAAGCTCCAACCGTTGTAGTGCTGTCTGTTCTGTCTGGTGCAGATGTTCGTTCAGCCTGCCCGTTGTCAGCAGGTTGAGGTATGTCACTCTCTTGTGCTGCTCCAGATAATCCCTGTGCATCAAAGCGTATCTGCCAAGCGGAAGCTCTGGCTCTGTCGCTAATGTCAGGTCGGGAATAAGATAATCGCCCTGTTTGGTGTAAGTGATTTCGTTCATTGTATTTGCTCCTTTCGGGTTGTTCTCTGCCTATATCATACCGAGCCTGCGGTTTCGGTACAAAGGTGCGATTTTGGGTTTTCTCTGCCATTTGCACATCTCGGATAGTCAGGGAGATTTCCCTGAGTGCCATTTCCGCAATATCGCTCGTTGCAATACCGAGGGCGTTAATGGTGGCAGGGGTATTAAAATTGATAATATCCTGAAAATCCTCACGGTCAAAAAACTCGCCCGTGTCCAGACCGCAGCGGCTGATCAGCATAAAAGCAACGCTGTTTGCTGCCAGCCGCTTATATATGACCTCTACATTGAAATCGTCCAGTTCTTCTAAAAAGCTGTCCTTTGTGCAGTCCTTTAACTGTGAAAAATAATCTGGAAGATTGTCCTCAACAGCGTTCTTTGCCGTTTCCATTAAGACAGAAGCAAGATCAGAGCCTTCCACCTCTCCAAACCTATCCGAGAGCCTTTCCATAACAGCCTGCTCGTATTGCTCATTCATCTGCCATATCGGAACGGGGCGGCTGCCATAATACCCTTCGTGCGTATCTGACACATCAAAGTAATATTTCAGCGTGTTCCTGCGACCTTTCGGGTTAAAGACCGCTATGCCTTTGCTGTCCTTATTGACCCACCGCCGAAACTGTTTGTTCCAAGTTTCAAGCTGTGCCACGGCAACGGCATCAGGGCGTTGGGCATAGATTAGGAGCTGTTCGTCAAAGCGGCATTTATAGTTGCGGCAGGCGGCAGCTAAAAA
>UMCT01076909.1_pt1 | contig 14331 bp, 8 predicted proteins | sample 1964291 | NCBI WGS metagenome assembly UMCT01 (sample SAMEA4835974, study PRJEB28245) | human gut metagenome | biome: gut microbiome; material: fecal sample | place: Denmark | collected 2008 | reverse complement strand
GCTCTTCCAAACGGTCTTTAATACCGCGGATATTTTCTTCACGAACCTGTTTTACATCAGTAAATACAGCTTCTTCCATAGCTTCCGGTGTAATGAAATTAACCATGTCATTCCACATATCTTCCGGAATATCGAAATGCTCATACTCGTGTTTCTCTTTACCACACTCAGCAACAATCTTGTCAAAGAACTCGATAATCTGTCCATTCAACTCATGAGCACCATAAATTGCCTGAATCATCGTAGCTTCATCAACTTCATTTGCACCGGCTTCAATCATGATAACTTTATCTCTTGTGGAAGCAACAGTAAGTGCTAAGTCAGAAACCTCACGCTGTGCGCTTGTCGGATTATAAACAAGTTCACCGTCAACCAAACCAACCTGTGTTGCTGCGGTCGGACCATCAAATGGAATATCTGAAATACTGGTAGCCAGTGCAGAACCAAGCATAGCAACAAGTTCCGGTGCACAATCCTGATCAACATCCATAACTAAGTTTTCCAGTGTTACATCATTTCGATAATCTTTTGGGAACAATGGACGCATCGGGCGGTCAATTACACGACAAGTCAAAATTGAGTTATCGCTTGGTTTCCCTTCACGTCTTGTAAATCCTCCCGGAATTTTTCCGATGGAATACATCTTTTCATGATATTCTACACTTAATGGGAAGAAATCAATTCCCTCTCTTGGTTTCTCGGATGCTGTTGCCGTAGAAAGGACAACTGTATCACCATAGCGCATAAATGCAGCGCCATTTGCCTGAGCAGCTACACGTCCAATGTCAACTGACAAAGTACGTCCTGCAAGCTCCATTGAAAATGTCTTGTACATACTTTTTCTCCTTTATTTTTATTTCGAGATGCCGAAACCACTGAAAAAACCACTGTATCAATGAGTTTTTCAGAAGTCTCGGTGTCATCTCAATTTACATACAAAATTTATTATACACAATCTTTGCAAAAAAAGCAACTTTCCTTATTCCGGATAACTGATAGCGTCATCGGGCCACTTTAAAACCTCATCGTGAAACAGCGGCACACGCATCAGACCGGCTCCAAATAAGTACGCACGGTCACGCTCCGCAATCTCTTCTAATGTACGCCATGTCACACCGACAATCGTTTGTTCCGACTCCGATAATTCCGGGTCAATTCCCTTGTGTGGAACCGCATCATCCGGAATTTCTACCAAAAATGTAAAAATCCGACTTTCCAAATCCGGTTTATATTCAATGGCAAGCGGACGCACAATTTTTCCACTCACGCCTGCTTCTTCGTTTAACTCACGCAAAGCTGCTTCTTCCGGTGTCTCATTTTCCTCAATTCCGCCACCTGGCAGATTAAAGAAATCTCTTCCTTTCATTCTGTGTTCTACAAGCAGTAATTTGCCATCCCGGCAAACCATAGCCTGACTGCGATTTCGTTTCATTTTCTCACCTTTTTAAGAAAAATTTTTTTCATAGAAAGAGTGCCTTCAATCAAACAATATCCATTTGACGAAAGCACTCAACTCATACAAATTATTTACGCAAACCAAGTTTTTCAATCAGCGCACGATAACCTTCCAAATCTGTCTTCTTCAGATAATCCAAAAGGCCTCTTCTCTTACCAATCATTTTGTACATACCACGACGAGAATGATGATCTTTCTTATTCTCTTTCAAGTGCTCTGTCAAAGTGTTGATACGCTCAGTAAGAAGCGCTACCTGAACTTCCGGTGAACCTGTATCATCCGGTGTTCTTCCATAAGCTGCAATAATTTCTTTTTTCTTTTCTGTAGTCATCATTGTGACGTACCTCCTAAATATTTTCTTATCACCATTTACTAAGATCCGGTCGGAGTTTCCGTAATCTGAGTAATGGCTATTTGCTATCATAACACAATTTAAGTTCGTTGTAAACCTTTATTTCGTGTCAATCGTAGCAATATCTACTAATGTCAATTCATTTTTCTCAGAATCCTCTAACGCAGTTAAAAGTGCATTTGCCGTATCCAAAGAAGTCAGACAGGTAACACCGGTCTCAATAGAAGTACGGCGGATGAGGAACCCATCGTGGGAATGTTCACCCTGTTTTGGAATATCAATTACCAAATCAATCTCATGGCCAAGCAGCAAATCCATCAGTGTCGGAGATTCCTGCTCAATCTTGTTGACACCGATAACCGAAACGCCATTTTCGCCTAAGAACTTAGCCGTTCCGCGTGTCGCATAGATTTCATAGCCAAGTGCCTGGAAACGTTTGGCAACAGAAATTGCTTCGTCTTTCGAGTTATCATTTACCGTAAGAATCATCTTCTTGTATTTCGGAAGATTGATTCCGGCTCCCATAAAGGCTTTGTGAAGTGCCTCATTAAATGTCTTTGCGATACCTAAGCACTCACCGGTTGACTTCATCTCAGGTCCTAAGCTGATTTCTGCACCGCGCAGTTTCTCAAAGGAGAATACCGGCATCTTAATTGCGATGTAATCCGATTTTTTCGCAAGTCCCGGTGTATAACCCATATCCGTAATTTTTTCACCGAGGATTACGCGGGAAGCCAGTTTTACAATCGGAATCCCCGTTACTTTGCTGATATATGGTACCGTTCTTGACGAACGAGGATTTACTTCAATAACAAAAACTTCATCGTTGTAAACAATAAACTGAATGTTAATCAAGCCAATTACATGAAGGGATTTTGCAAGTTTTGCCGTATAATCCACTAAAACTTCCTGAACTTCAGGTTTAATACTCATGGCAGGATAAACGGAGATACTGTCACCGGAATGAATACCGGCACGCTCTACGTGTTCCATAATACCGGGAATCAGAATATTCTCGCCATCACATACCGCATCAACCTCAACCTCTTTACCCATGAGGTACTTATCAACAAGAATTGGATGTTCCTGCACGTGGCGGTTGATAATTGACATAAATTCACGAATGTCATCATCATTAATTGCAATTTGCATGCCCTGTCCGCCAAGTACATAAGATGGGCGGACAAGAACCGGATATCCAAGTTCATTTGCTGCCGCTAATGCTTCTTCTGTTGTAAATACGGTTTTTCCTGCCGGTCTTGGAATCTTACACTGCTCCAAGATTTCATCGAACAGCTCACGGTCTTCGGCAGCGTCTACATTCTCTGCACTTGTTCCTAAAATCGGAACTCCCATTTTGAGAAGTGCTTCCGTCAGTTTAATTGCTGTCTGTCCACCAAACTGGACAACCGCACCATCCGGTTTCTCAATATCCACGATATTTTCTACATCTTCCGGTGTCAATGGCTCAAAGTACAATTTATCAGCCACATCAAAGTCCGTACTTACCGTCTCCGGATTGTTATTTACAATAATTGTCTCATAGCCGCTCTGTGCCAGTGACCACACACTGTGAACCGAACAGAAGTCAAACTCGATACCCTGACCGATTCGGATTGGTCCGGAACCAAGAACCATGATTCGTTTTCTGTCTTTATCTTTGGAAACTTCCGTTTCGCTGCCAAACACGCTGTAATAATATGGCGTACTTGCCTCAAACTCAGCCGCACAGGTATCAACCATCTTAAACGAAGCAACGATTCCATTTTCATGGCGCATATCGTGAATCTCACGCTCTGTCATGCCGGTATAGTTAGCAATAACAACATCCGGGAATTCCATTCGTTTTGCTTCTGCCAAAATTTCCGGTGTCAATGTTTCGTTTTTCAAAGTCTGTTCCATCTCTACCAGATGGGCAATTTTATCAATGAACCACAAATCGATTTTTGTAATGTCATGAATTTCTTCATAGGTAGCACCCTTGCGAATCAGCTCGGCAATAATAAAGATACGGCGGTCATCAACAATGTGGATACGCTCTAGCAGTTCTTCTTTGGAGCGGTCACTGTAACGCCCGATATCCAGACTGTCGATATGCTGCTCCAGTGAACGGAGTGCTTTCATCAACGCACCTTCAAAGTTATCACAGATACTCATAACCTCTCCGGTTGCTTTCATCTGTGTCGTCAAAGTACGTTTTGCCTTGATAAATTTATCAAATGGCAGTCTCGGAATTTTTACAACACAGTAATCCAGTGCCGGCTCAAAACTTGCAAATGTTTTCTTTGTAATGGCATTTGGGATTTCATCCAGTGTATATCCTAACGCAATCTTTGCTGCTACTTTTGCAATCGGATATCCGGTCGCCTTAGAAGCAAGTGCGGAAGAACGGCTGACACGAGGGTTTACCTCGATAACACAGTATTCAAAACTGTCCGGATGAAGTGCAAACTGCACATTACATCCACCGGTAATACCAAGTTCTGTAATAATATTTAATGCTGAAGTACGAAGCATCTGATACTCTTTGTCACCTAATGTCTGAGACGGTGCTACTACAATACTGTCACCAGTATGCACACCAACCGGGTCAATATTTTCCATGTTACAAACGGTAATACAGTTTCCTGCCGCATCACGCATTACCTCATACTCAATCTCTTTCCATCCGGCGATGCAGCGCTCAATCAAACACTGTCCGACACGGCTCAGACGAAGACCATTGGAGCAGATATCGTGCAGCTCTTCTTCGTTATGTGCGATACCGCCGCCGCTTCCCCCAAGGGTATATGCCGGACGGATAACAACCGGATAACCGATTTCATTGGCAAATGCAATCGCATCATCCACATGTTCCACGACAATACTTGCAGCAATCGGCTCGTGGATTTTTTCCATTGTCTCTTTAAATTCCAAACGGTCTTCTGCACGCTTAATTGTCTGTGCAGTCGTACCAATCAGGCGAACATTTTCCTGCTTTAAAAAGCCGGATTCCTCTAATTCCATCGCAATGTTTAACGCAGCCTGTCCACCCAGTGTCGGGAGCACGCTGTCCGGTCTTTCTTTGCGAATCAGTTTCTGAACCACTTCAACGGTCAATGGCTCAATGTAAACACGGTCAGCAATATCTTTATCGGTCATAATGGTAGCAGGATTGGAATTAATAAGCACTACTTCCATTCCTTCTTCTTTCAGAGAACGACAAGCCTGCGTACCGGCATAATCAAATTCGGCAGCCTGTCCAATAACGATTGGACCTGAACCGATTACTAAAACTTTTTTGATTTCATCCATTTTTGGCATTGTATGTATCCTCCTTACTCTTCCATCATCTTGATAAATTCATCAAACAAAACTTCCGAATCCTTCGGTCCGGCACAAGCTTCCGGATGAAACTGAACCGTGAAGATATTTTTCTGTAAATAACGAAGTCCTTCAACTGTGCCATCGCTGACATTTACAAAGGCAACCTCGGCAATCTCTTTTGGCACCGAAGATTCTTTTACCATGTAGCCATGGTTCTGGGAAGAAATGTATACACGTCCGGTTTTTAAGTCCTTGACCGGATGATTTGCTCCGCGGTGGCCATACTTCATTTTCTCCGTGTCACAGCCACAGGCAAGTGCCATTAACTGGTGTCCCAAGCAAATTGCAAAAATCGGAATATCCGATGCATACAGTTTTTTCAACTCTTCAATGACTTCTGTGCATTCTTTCGGATCCCCCGGTCCATTCGTCAGCATAATGCCGTCCGGATGGGAAGCAAGAATCGTTTCTGCTTTCGTTTTTGCCGGGTAAATTGTAACTTCACAGCCACGTTTCAACAAACATCTGGCAATGTTAAATTTCGTTCCAACGTCAAGAATAGCAACCTTCTTTGTAATAGAAATGTTGCTATCGGTATCTAAATCGCCCGGTTTATAGGAAACAATTTCCTTTGTAGTTACTTTGTCAACTACACCGCGAACGGAATATTTTTTAATTTTTTCAAGAACGGCAGATAAATCCTCAGGTTTTTCTGTGGTAATCATGCCATTCATTGTTCCTTTTTCTCTGAGTCGTTTGGTGAGGGCTCTTGTATCAATTCCTTCAATTCCCGGAATGTCCTGCTCTACAAGAAACTGCTGAATACTTTCTTCTTTTCTGAAGTTGCTTCCAAGTCTTGCCAGTTCTCTTACAATAAATGCATCGGTATTTGACTTTTTCGCCTCTTTGTCTTGATTACAAATACCATAATTACCAATTAACGGATAGGTCATTACTACTGCCTGTCCGGCATAACTTGGGTCCGTGAGCACTTCAAGATATCCTGTCATTGACGTATTAAAAACAATTTCGCTAATGACTTCTTTTTTACTGCCTATGCTTTTTCCGGTAAACACAGTTCCGTCTTCCAGTATCAGATATGCGTTCATGTTATCCTCCTTTAATCGAATGCCAGAATCATCTCCGCAGTTTCCACAAGATTGTTTCCGCTGTCCATACTAAGTTTCTGGATATATTTATGGGCTTCTTCTTCAGACAAATGGTTTCGCTCCATCAGAAGAGCCTTGGCATCATCAATTGATTTTTGTTCTTTTTCGGATCGTTTCCTTGGCTGGTATCTTCTCTTCCTTTTCTCCGCTGCGTAAAGTTCCATTGCCATTGTTTCAATGGTACTTACTAATTCATGCGAATGAATCGGCATAGACAAACACATAATGCTGCCAATTGAGCATTCCTGCAATTTGGCAGGCGATGCTACTAAAAGCATCTGAAATTCCCGCGGCAGATAGCCATACAATTCACTGTAATGCATGTCTGTTAAACGATATCCGCACAACACAATACCGCCGTCACATTCATTGGCGGCTGCAATCACTTGCGATGCACTATTAAATGCTAGTATATCATCATATCCGCTCCGATTCAAAACATTTTTTATTTTTTTCGCATCATCCAGCTTAGGAAACGCTACTATAATGCGCAGAATCGTTCACACCTCCCCGTAGAAAAGTATCAAAATAAGCGGTATCCGGACTAAATTCGGTCCAGATACTTCTCAACTTCCCATGCGGTTACCTGTTCGCAAAATTCATCCCATTCCTGTTTTTTCTTCTGGATGATTATGCGTGACAACTCTTCTCCATATACTTTATGGAAAAATTCGTCTTTTTCAAATGCCTGTACCGCTTCAATCAAAGTTCTTGGCAGAATATCAAATTCCTGTGCCTCCTCTAAATCATCAATACAGGTTGGTGGCTCGATTTTATTGCGGATGCCATCTAATCCGGCAGCTAAACATCCTGCTAAAACCAAATATGGATTACAGGAGCCATCCGGACTTCTCAATGCTACACGCGGTCCCATCTCACCGGTACTCGTCATACGCATAAGCGGAGTACGGTTTTTACGTGACCATGTAATATTAACCGGTGCATTGTATCCCGGCACCAAACGTTTGTAAGAATTGATAATCGGATTGTTAATTAAAGTAAGCCCTTTAATATGGCGCATAATTCCACCCATGAAATAGTATGCTGTTTTGCTCAGACCATACTCTTCATCCGGGTCACTGAAAATGTTCTCACCATCTTTGCTCAAGAACATGTTAAAGAACATCGCAGAACCTTTTTTCCCATAATTTGGCTTTGGCATAAACGTAGCATGAAGTCCATGTCTCTTTGCTACGGTACGAACGGTAAGTTTAAATGTCATAATATTATCGGCTGTCTGAATTCCATCATCAAATTTGAAATCGATATGATGCTGGCATACTTCATTGGAGTGATACGAAGATTCCATCTCAAATCCCATCTCGGACAGTGAAAGCACGATATCACGTCTTGCATTTTCTCCGGCATCCACCGGTCCGATGTCAAAAAATCCACCTTTTTCACTGGTATTTGTCGTTGGCTGTCCATCTTCCGACATATCAAAGAGGAAAAATTCCGATTCCGGTCCGACATTTAACGTATAGCCGTCTTTTGCCGCTTCTTCGATTACTTGTTTTAAAATATAACGGGAATCTCCCATGAAAGGAGTTCCATCCGTATGACGCACATCACAAATAAAACGTGCTACACGGCCTCTCTGCGGTCTCCAAGGGAAAATTGTAAAAGTATCCAAATCCGGAACTAAAACAAGTTCATCCACATGCATCGTATCAAACCCATTAATCGCAGCGGCATCAAACGTGCATCGGTTATTCAAAATAGAATCCAACTGTTTGGCTGTTACTGCCATGTTTTTCAAAATTCCAAAAATATCCACAAATTGCAGACGGATAAATTCTACATCCTCCTCTTCTACAATACGAATGATATCTTCCTTTGTGTAATGCGACATAGTTTATTCTCCTTTCCATATGAAATCCGGCAGCAGTTCTCTGCCACCGGATAATTGTACCCTTTAATTGAGGTTGGTATAACCCATCAAATCTTTATCAACTTCACGGGCTGCCTCTCTTCCCTCGCGGATTGCCCAGACAACCAAGGACTGTCCACGGTGCATATCGCCCGCTGTAAAGATTCCTTTCTGGCTGGTGCTGTATTCGCCCTGCTTCGTCTGCACATTTGTGCGGTCCGTACATTTTACGGCAAATTCTTTTGTAACATACTCCTCGGAGCCTAAAAATCCTGCCGCAATAAAGACGAGGTCAATATCTAAAATTTGTTCACTCCCCGGAATTTCGCTCATCTGCATGCGTCCGGTCTTTTCATCTTTCTGCCAGTTAAGCTTCACGATTTTAACCTGTTTCAAATCACCTTTATTATCCTTGATAAATTCTTTTACCGTGGTCTCATAGATTCGCGGGTCACTGCCAAAGACAGCGATTGCTTCCTGCTGACCGTAATCGGTCTTAAGAATTTTCGGCCACTCCGGCCAAGGATTGCTTGCCAAACGGCAAACCGGCGGTTTTGGCATCATTTCCAGCTGAACGACACTTTTAGCCCCCTGACGAATTGAGGAACCAACGCAGTCATTTCCGGTATCACCGCCTCCGATAACGAGTACATTTTTATCTTTGGCATTGATATAATCCGTATACTGCGGATTGCGTAAATGCTTGGTTACTCGTTTCAAATAATCAACGGCAAAATAAATACCTTTGGCATCTCTGCCGGGAGCATTGATGTTACGAGGGTTTGAAGCGCCACAAGTCAAAATGACGCGGTCAAATTCTTTTTTCAACTCATCGGCTTTTACATCCACACCGACATTCACACCGGTACGGAAAACAACCCCTTCTGCTTTCATTACTTCTATTTTACGTTCTATTACCGATTTGTCAAGTTTCATATTCGGGATTCCATACATCAAAAGTCCGCCCGGATAATCCTCCCGTTCAAATACGGTCACGCTGTGTCCACGTTTATTCAACTGGTCAGCAGCCGCAAGTCCGGATGGACCGGAACCTACAATCGCTACTTTTTTGCCTGTACGGACTTTTGGAGGTTTTGCTCCCATCAATCCGTGTTCATAACCATATTCGATAATGGCATTTTCATTTTCCTTAATCGTTACCGGTGAATCATTCAATCCACAGGTACATGCAGCCTCACAAGGAGATGGACAGACACGGGAAGTAAATTCCGGAAAATTATTTGTCTTAAGTAGTCTGCCAAGTGCCTGTTCGTATCCGTTACGATAAACCATATCATTCCACTCAGGAATTAAGTTGTTTAACGGACAGCCGCTTGCCATACCACCAATCATCATGCCTGACTGACAGAACGGAACACCGCAGTCCATACATCTGGAAGCCTGCACACTGCGCTCCTCTTCACTCATCGGTACATGAAATTCATTGAAGTTTTTAATGCGTTCAAGTGGCTTTATCTCAAGGTTGTTCTCTCGTTTATATTCCATAAATCCGGTTGGTTTACCCATTGTAATCATCCTTTCTTTCTTCGTTTTCAAAAAATCTTAGCGTGCTTTTTTCAACTGGTAAAATGCTTCAATCTGTGCCTGCTCATTGCTCAGTCCCTTTTCTTCCATCTGGGCAATTGCCTGTAACATTGCCTGATAATCATGAGGAATAATTTTCTTGAATTTTGGCAGGTACTCACTAAAGTTTGCTAAAATTTCTTTACCACGTTCCGAATCGGTTGCTTCTACATGCTCACGAATCATATCTTTCAACTGCATAACGTCGTATTTATCCGTTACTGCATTGGATGATACCAGCTCTTTATTCAGTTTGAGATACAAGTCACTATTTTCATCCAGTACATAAGCGATACCACCGCTCATACCGGCTGCAAAGTTCTTTCCGGTCGGACCTAAGACAACGACACAGCCGCCTGTCATATATTCACAGCCGTGGTCGCCAACACCTTCTACAACAGCGTGTGCACCGGAGTTTCTGACACAGAAACGCTCGCCTGCCATACCGTTGATATAAGCCTCACCGCTTGTCGCACCATACAAAGCAACGTTACCGATGATAATGTTATCTTCTGCTTTGTACTGTACATTTTCCGGTGGAAAGACAACCAGTTTACCACCGGAAAGTCCTTTTCCGAAGTAATCGTTGCTGTCACCTTCCAACGTAAGCGTAAGTCCTTTTGGAATAAAGGCACCAAAACTTTGTCCGCCGCTTCCGATACATTCTACCGTAAAGGTATCGGCCGGTACATCGTCTCCTAAGTTCTTTGTGATTTCAGAACCAAGAATTGTGCCAAGTGCACGATCCACATTGCTGATTCTTGCACTAATTTTTGCCTTTTCTCCGGTTTCCAGCGCATGCTTAAATTTCTTTAAGAATACTTTCTCATCCATTGTCTTTGACAATTTAAAATCATACGCATCTTTCGGATTATATAAATGTTTTTTATCTTTTGCAAATGGATTATCAATAATTGCGGACAAATCCAGTTTCTTCGTTCTCTCATCATCCTGAATGTCATCACGCACTTTCAATAAATCCGTACGTCCAATTAACTCATCGAGCTGTCTTACTCCAAGTTTTGCCATCAGCTCACGAACTTCTTCTGCGATAAAACACATGAAGTTTTCAACGTATTCCGGTTTTCCTTTGAATCGTTTTCTCAGTTCCGGATTCTGGGTTGCCACACCAACCGGGCAGGTATCCAGATTACATACACGCATCATCACGCATCCCATCGTAACAAGCGGTGCGGTTGCAAAACCATACTCTTCAGCACCAAGCAATGCTGCTACCATAACATCACGGCCGGTCATCAGTTTACCATCTGTCTCAATCACAACTTTTGAGCGGAGTCCGTTCATCATCAGTGTCTGGTGTGTCTCGGCAAGACCAAGCTCCCAAGGAAGTCCGGCATTGTGAATCGAACTTGCCGGAGCTGCACCGGTACCACCATCGTAACCGGAAATCAGGATGACGCCTGCACCGGCTTTTGCTACGCCGGCAGCGACTGTACCAACACCTGCTTCCGATACCAGTTTTACGGAAATTCTGGCATTGGTATTTGCACATTTCAAGTCGTAAATCAACTGTGCCAAATCCTCAATCGAGTAAATATCATGATGAGGCGGCGGGGAAATAAGGGATACACCCGGTGTTGAAAGTCTTGTTTTTGCAATCCAAGGATAAACTTTTCCACCCGGCAGATGTCCGCCTTCACCCGGTTTTGCTCCCTGTGCCATCTTAATCTGAATTTCTTTTGCACTTACCAAATAATGAGAGGTGACACCAAATCGTCCGCTTGCCACCTGTTTAATTGCGGAGCAGCGGTTCAAACCGTCTTTTCCAATGGATAGACGCTCTAAACTCTCACCGCCCTCACCACTGTTGGATTTACCGTGTAAGCGGTTCATCGCAATCGCTAATGTCTCATGTGCTTCCTGTGAAATAGAACCATAAGACATCGCACCGGTTTTGAATCGTTTGACAATGCTTTCAACCGGCTCAACCTGCGAAAGCGAAATTCCCTTCTTCGGGAATTTGAAGTCTAACAAACTTCTCAAATTCATGAAGCGGTCTTCATTATCAATTTCTCTTGAATATTCTTTAAATAATTTATAGTCTTTCTGCCAGGTTGCCTGCTGTAAAAGATGAATCGTCTTTGGATTATAAAGATGATCTTCTTTTCCACTGCGCGACTTGTGCATACCCAGACTGTCAAGTGTTGTATCGTTACCAAGATCCAATGGGTCAAAAGCACGCGTATGAAGGTGTTCTACTTGTGTCTCAATATCCTGAAGCGAAATACCACCGATTCTGGATACCGTGTCGGTGAAGTACACATCTGTCACTTCCTTGGAAATGCCAATCGCCTCAAAAATCTTGGATCCCTGATAAGACTGAATTGTTGAAATACCCATCTTTGATGCAATTTTTACGATACCGTGAAGGATGGCTGAATTGTAATCATCCACAGCAGCATAGTAATCTTTGTCAAGCATGTTGCAGTCAATCAAGCGTTTGATGGTATCCAGCGCCAGATATGGGTTTACGGCGCAGGCACCATAACCTAATAAGGTGGCAAAGTGATGAACTTCTCTTGGCTCTGCACTCTCTAAAATCATAGCAACACTCGTTCTTTTCTTTGTGCGTACCAAATGCTGCTGCATTGCGGACACCGCCAACAAAGAAGGAATTGCCACATGGTTTTCATCGACACCACGGTCTGAAAGAATCAACACATTAACACCATCTTTGTAAGCTCTGTCTGCTTCCAAAAACAGTCGGTCAATTGCCTTTTTCAAAGAAGTATTTTTATAATAAGTAATCGGAATAACACCAACTTTGAATCCCGGCACATCCATGTTTTTAATTTTCAACAAATCCGTATCGGTCAAAATCGGATTCTTAATACGAAGCACACGGCAGTTTTCCGGCTGCTCATGTAACAGGTTTCCATCCTCGCCAATGTAAGTTGATGTTGATGTTACTACTTCCTCACGTATCGCATCAATTGGTGGGTTTGTTACCTGTGCGAAACGCTGTCTGAAATAGTTAAACAACGGCTGTGGCTGTTTGCTAAGCATCGGAAGCGGTGTGTCATGTCCCATGGCTGCAATCGGCTCGCCACCATTTTGAGCCATTGGAAGAATGGAATTTTTCACTTCTTCATATGTGTAACCGAATGCTTTCTGAAGTTTTCTCCGCTCCTCATTGCTGTAGTGCTCCACGCGGTGGTTCGGAATGTGAATGTCTTTTAATTCTACCAGGTTGCTGTCTAACCACTCACCATACGGACGGCGGGATGCATATGTCTCTTTCAAAACATCATCATCCACTAATTCTCCTTTTACTGTATCAACCAAAAGCATTTTACCCGGTCTTAAGCGGTCTTTTTTAATGACATGTTCTTCACTGATTGGCATAACACCGACCTCGGAAGAAAGAATCAATTCATCCTCATCCGTAATATAATAACGGGAAGGACGCAGACCATTTCGGTCAAGCACAGCACCAACCAAATCACCATCTGAGAACAAGATGGAAGCCGGGCCATCCCATGGCTCCATCATTGTTGCATAATATTGATAAAAGTCTTTTTTCTTTTCACTGATATAACGGTTGTTTGCCCAAGGCTCCGGAATTGTAATCATTACGGCAAGTGGCAGTTCCATACCACTCATTACCAGAAATTCCAGTGTGTTATCAAGCATCGCCGAGTCTGAACCGCTGGCATTGATAACCGGAAGTACTTTGTGAAGTTCTCCTTTTAACTGCTCGGATTCCATCGTCTCCTCACGGGCAAGCATCTTATCTGCATTACCGAGAATGGTATTAATCTCACCGTTGTGTACGATAAAACGGTTTGGATGAGCACGCTGCCAGCTCGGCTGTGTGTTTGTCGAGAAGCGGGAATGTACAATCGCAATCGCGGATTCATAATCGACATCCTGCAAATCATCGAAGAATAAGCGAAGCTGCGAAACCAAAAACATTCCTTTATATACAATTGTACGGGAAGAAAGTGAAACCACATAAGTATTTTCATTGGACTGCTCAAAGACACGTCTTGCAATGTATAATTTACGGTCAAAATCCAGTCCCTTTTCAACTTTCTTTGGTTTCTTTACGAAACACTGCATGATATACGGCATACATTCCACGGCACGTTTTCCAAGAATATCCGGTGCAATCGGTACTTCACGCCATGCAAGAAATTCCATTCCCTCTTTGGCAATGATGTTTTCAAACATTTTCTTTGCCTGATTTCTTTTTAACTCATCCTGTGGGAAAAAGAACATACCGACACCATATTCACGCTCTCCTCCGATGTCAATACCAAGCTTTTCTGCTACTTTACTGAAAAACTTATGAGAAATCTGTAAGAGAATACCAACACCATCTCCTGTTTTTCCTTCGCCGTCTTTTCCTGCGCGGTGTTCAAGATTGGCAACAATCTCTAACGCATTTTTTACGGTACTATGCGTTTTCTTTCCTTTAATATTAACAATTGCGCCAATACCGCAGTTATCATGTTCAAACCGAGGGTCATACAAGCCAATCGGTTTCCGTTTACATTCTTCTACATATTCACTCATCGAAATTCCTCCTTGTATTTGACGTATGGAATAGTCACTCATGTTCCCGTCTGTC
>UMCT01061800.1_pt1 | contig 14545 bp, 23 predicted proteins | sample 1964291 | NCBI WGS metagenome assembly UMCT01 (sample SAMEA4835974, study PRJEB28245) | human gut metagenome | biome: gut microbiome; material: fecal sample | place: Denmark | collected 2008 | reverse complement strand
CTGCCACATTGCTGCACTCGGTGTGGATCACCACAGTGCAGGCATAGTTGAGACGCTGCAGTGCATCCCGGATAGCATAAAGGACGGATGCGCTCTCCGTGGTATCGTCATACTCTGCGATCTGCGGAGCAGCTTCATAGTCGCTGCCGTTCTTGCGCTTGGTCCTCATGATATACATTACCCGTCCGGATCCCTTTGCAGATCCCCGGAGAGTCGTGCCTATAAAGATATCCACTACTTTCAATTCATTTTCCAAAATCAACACCTCCTTACCCTGTTCGGCGGTTTCTTCCGCTCCTGTGTTTTTAACCTGATCAGCGTGTAGCTCCGTTGCAAAAATCCCGTGACCGGATTGATGCCCTCATGGATCCTGGCTATGTAATATCCCTTTGGTGGCTTCACCTCCGGCTTCCAGCGGACCAGCTTGTCCGTCCGTGGCTCCGGAAGCGGCATATTGCGACTGGTGTTGTAGGAAGACTCTGCAATCCTTGGTTTACCTGGTGTACCGTCCGCCCGTTGCTCTGCGGTGTGCTCGTCCTTGGTCAGATACCCTGCCAGCTGCTCCATGTCATCTCCGGTAAACTTGCTGTTGCGGATCTCTGCCACGTAGGTTCCGCCCTTGGTCCATGCCTTGGTCTCGATAGCAGCCGCATTACCCTCCGGCGTCTGCTTGATCACAAGGTGGATATGCCAGGCTCCCTTGGTTCCCTTTTCTATGTTCCTGATCCAGTAGAGTGGGACACCCCTTGCCCGGTAGATCTTCCGGATCTTGATGATTGCCGCCCGGAAGTCCTTCAGTGCTCCTGCCATATCTGGTGGACGGTTCCCGACCTCATAGGTCCATGTAATAAACAGATCTCCCTGATCAAAGTACTGGATCAGTCTCCATCTACATCTTCTGACCTTGTTCCTCTGATTTATCAGCCGCACCTGTTCCTTGGTCGGCTTCTCCTTCTTCTGTCTGCTCTTCCCTGGGGATCCATAATTGCCATCATGGTACTCTTCCACGTCCAGGACATCCCCATGTCTTAACCTCATTTTCTTTCGCTTTACCATTGCCTCTGTATCCTAACTTTAATATCTTTATCAAGTGCGCAGGGGCTTTCAAAAAGCCCCATTTTGCTTGACTTTTCCGGCTTACAGAGATATACTTATCTTGTCTATATAAGTAGCTCTGTGAGCTGGCCGGCATCGCCAAATGCCGGCTTTTTTATTGCTCCGAATATGCCGGAGGCACTATGTAACTGCTCTGTGACCAGTAATGTCTTTTCTGCGGGTTCTCGAGCAGATATTCCACGCCACGGATATCCTCGTCATACTTTGCCAGTGTCCGCTGGAAGTCTGCTCTTTCCCGCTGCAGTCGATCCAGGATGACACTCACCGCCTCATCCGTGACAGTAATGTAATGGATGCCGTTGTGCAGCTCTATGCGATGTGCGGACCGGTATTTCCTGAGGACATATGACATCACCTCGTCTGCCTCATGCGGGATCAGGATTCTAAGCGGTTGCGTCGGTGTCTGCTCCAGCATCTGCAATATTTCCTGTGCTCTCTCTTCCCTCACCGGTCCTGCCTCCTCTCAGCTTCGCTATCCTCTGCTCCATAATCCGTGCCCTCCGGCGCTTTTTCTGCCATTTTTCTGCCTGAATCTCGCAAAAAAGGCAAAAAATAAAAAGCACTGTCGCCATGCCCATGACTATGGCGATCTGCTCTCCTACCTCTGTTGATCCCAGTACCGGCTCCAGGAGCAATGCCCCGAGAATCGATATCGCTATGTCTTTATACATCCGCACTCTCCTCCTCGATCTGTCGCCTTATCTCCTGTATCTCATTGAGTTTTGCGCTGCATATGTCCTCTTCCATTTCTAAAAATCTTAGCAAGGTTTCCTTCTGCGCCTGATTGGTCGTGATTACCTGCACACCGCTAAATACGTAGAGCTTAGCTGCATGGGCTTCCTTCTTGACCTGTTTGTATACACGCAGCGCCAGGCTTTCATTTGCCGACTGCCAGAACTCTGCGCTGTCCTTGTTATTCATGACTTCTCTTACATAATAATTTTCGTCTATGTTCATATTAGTCCTTTCCGATCACGCTCTCTGCGTGGTGCCCGGCGCCGAGCCGGACACCACTTGAACAGAAGATCCAAAGGATCGATCCTATGCGCTATAGCAGTGGCGGCACAGGATACGGAGGTGTGGTGCTGTCAGAGACACCACGCACAGAACGTGATCTATTATGTTTGTCCATGCCCTCTACGTGGTGCCCAGGCGGGGATCCTGGACACACACGCTAATTGTGTAAAAGGGGAGTGTGGTGTTGGGAATACACCACGTACAGGGCACGGATTATTAATTATTCCTCAGGTATCAATGCTTTTTCCGGCTCGTCCGGAAGTAAATCCGTCACTTTGACTCCCAGCGCCAAAGCTACCTTGCCGATATATTTGGGCTTGACATAATTGCCTCGGCGGATTGCATACACAATGTTCTTTGGCACTTCCGCCTTATCAGCCAGTTCTGCAGGTTCTAGCATATTCTCTGCCATTGCAATCAGTATCTTCTTGCTGTCTACCTGCAGCATCGTCTTATCCTTTGGTATTGGCATACATTCACTTCCCTTCTAACTCAAATATCGCCCACCGCAGCGCTGCCTTGGTATTCTCGTCAATGTCATCACGCTCCAGCAGAGCATATAATCTGTCGATTCTCTCCATTCCTGCTGCCTCCTTCCCTATTGCACTACATCACTTTTTTTCCTATAATGTACCTGTATTTCATTGCATACAGGAGGATTTAATTATGGATTTCGTTTCATCACTTTTCGACAGTGTCCAAGCTAATTCCGACTATCTTAATTTTTTCGGTATTATCCTTGCTGCTTTGGTATCTGTGTACATTTTCAAAGGAGAACATTCCATCTCTTTTGCCAGGGAGCAACATGACAACCTTATTTCTCCACTTTTTGACCTCTTGGAGCCCGTACTCTTCCAAGTAATGGACCCTACCATTTTGCGCAGAGCTATTAAGCTCATCAATGCTAATCGAAATATCGCAGACGGTAAGTTGCTGGAACTAAGTTATTACTGCGAAAAATCCCCTTCGCAGCGCAATTACAATAAATTATGCGCCTATGTAAATACTCTTTATGACAAATCATGTCGAAAACTTGGCTTGAAAATCAGAAGTTATTCTTATCGAATTGAACGTCAGCAATATCAGCATATTTCTTACTTTGTTTGCTATGTTGTCCTTCATATCTTTACCTTTTTACTTATTTACCTTTTTGCCATTGGCTCCTTCATCGGGATTATAGCTTATCTGTATCACATCTACTGCTCTTTAAACGATACATTTCAGATAGGTGTGTTATTGTTGCTTTCACTTATTCTTTTACTTGCCACAAAGCTGTTGCAGAAAGTGCTTTAGTTTTCTACCCACTTTTTTAAAAGAACACATATCCACATTGCAGCAACAAAACCACATACATCTCCCAGGAAAAACTTGACAACGCCTCCTGTTATTAATGTTGCAAGTATGGCTACTATTAGTTTTAATATCATTATTACGGTTATCCTTCCTCGCGAAAGCTTCTTAGCATTTATAGCATTTTATGTGACATAGATTGTCCATGTTGTGGAGTCAATCATTGAGATTGACTTCCTCACTCCTGCTACCTCCTTTACTGCTTGAAATGCACAATATATTGTTTATTTCAAAACAAAATGTTTATATATTGTATTTTTTATCTTGACATACGAACATTTGTTTCCTACAATTATTGCAGAACATTTGTTTTGTTTAATTGTAGAAAGGAGGTTTTCTTATGGGAAAAAAATACAATTTAGGCAGTTCGTCTGACATGAGACGTCTTTCTCGTGATTTAAAGAATTCCGTTATGGATATGACACGTTCTGCCGTGAATGATATGGACTTTGATGTTGAATGTCCTCATTGTCATTCCCACTTTCAAGCACACTCCGGTATTAACATTTGCCCTATGTGTTTAAATGAAGTGAAACTGAACCTAAATATTCACTTCTAACTTGATTCCCTTAGAAGCCAGCTCATCCACCAATGTGCTGGCTTCTTTCAGCAATCCTACTAGGTGACTTACTTTTGCTTCTGCTTCCTCGATATTACAATTCACTGTGAGATCTACAGGCTTCTGATTCATTGGTTATTCCTCCTTCTTAAATAGTTCATTGGCATCTACCCAGCAATGTCCGTCTTGCATTTCTGTTCCTTTTTCCCTATACTTTAGGCACAGGTTGTTGCCTCAACCGAGTGCAAAGAAAGGAGATTTTTCATGGAAATTCTAAATCCTGACTTAATCACTACAATTTCTAAGGAAATCACATTAAAAGCTCTTGAAAAAGATCTTATTCCTGTAGATAAAAACGATATGAAAGCTACGGCATCAAATATCGCTGCTTTCTACAATGAAATTTCCGATTGCCTCTTCAATCTCGAAAGTAATTAGGTCAATGTGGCTCTTGCCATCACCAGCATGGCCAGAGCCATCACTGTATCTGCGTGCTGTTCAGGTAATGTTTCTTTGTTCTGAATTTCTGTTGCTACTGATATAATTGCAGAATCAACCATGTCCTTTATTTCCTGTCTTTTGGTCAATTCTTCTATGGCCGCCTGCCCCACACACTATTCCTCCTTCTTGTATAACTCATTAACATCTACTCCCAGTGCTACTGCAATATTAGGAATATCACACGCTCTTATCAATTTTCTTCCATTTAGCATGGCATTAAATTCATTAGCAGAATATCCTGCTCTATTAGCCACTACAAATTGCTTTATCCCACTTTTCTTTATAAGGAATAAAATCCTCTCTGCTAAAGGTTCATTAGATTTTGCAATGTCCAAAATATTGTTCCTCCTTTCTTTTCTGTCTCAGTATTTCTGAACTTGCTTTGAGATTATCACAGTTTTTCTGAGATGTCAATATCTTTTTCTCAGTTTTTCTTTGCTTTTATATTGACGTTCTCAGTTTTTTATAGTAATATTCCAATATAAAGAGAGGTAAAAAATATGAGTTTTGGAACTAGACTTAAAGCGAGAAGAGAACAACTCGGTATAACCCAGCCACAGTTGGCTGAAATGCTTGGGGTTAGTAAAGGTGCTATTGGAAATTATGAAACTGGCATCAATTCCCCCAAAGCAACTATATTGTTTAAGGTATTTGACGTATTAGATTGTGATGCAAATTACTTATTCCAAGATGAAATGAAAAATCTTTGTGCTAAAGATACCGCTACTCCTTTTGAAATGGATAATTTGGTAAAAAAATACCGTGATCTCGATGACCACGGCAGAGAAATGGTAGATTTCACGCTGACCAAAGAATGGGAACGCTCTACCGCAGAGAAAAAGGCTGGCAAGGTTATTCCTCTGGCGGCTCCTGCTGCCTCTGCTTTAGATCCAAATGCAGCACATGCAATTTCCGGAGCTTCCGCAGCAGATCAAAAGCACGATGATGATATTATGGATGATGAGAACTTCTAGTCCATTACAACTATGATGAGGCGATTTTATTGACTACATATACAGATTTACTGATAGAGGCTGATAAACAGCACCTGATCACAAAAGAGAAACCGCTGATGGCAAATTGCGGACGGATAAAAGGCAATCGGATCGCTATCAAACACGATCTGGATGAAACCGAAAAGAAATGCACGTTGGCCGAAGAACTTGGGCATTACCATACTACCGTCGGAGACATTATGGATCAATCCTCCGACACCAACCGCAAGCAAGAGCTCCGGGCGCGTCTCTGGAGTTATAACAAACTGATCGGACTACACGGCATCATCTCCTGCCACAAGGCGCACTATACTACCTCTTATGAGATGGCTGATTACCTGGGTGTCACAGAGGAGTTTCTGCAGGAGGCCATGCAATGCTATCGGAGCAAGTACGGTCTGTGTGTGCAATATGATAATTATGTTATCTACTTCGACCCGGTTTCCGTGTTGGAGCTGATATAAATACTAATATGAAAAGGGGAAATTGTATGAAAAAGAAAATTTGTACTCTGTTAATTGCAACATCTATCTTTTGTACTGCTTGCGGTGCAGCTCCCGCAGATGTATCTGCTACCAGTGAACCTGCCACAGCCGAAACCGCTACATCAGAATCTATAGATACTACAGCTCCGGAAGATATGACTGCTGCCGTAGAATCTCTAAACGAGACCATCCAGGCTGAAATCAACAGCATAGCAAACAACTACTCTCCACAGGAAACCACAAAATCTCTGGAATCTCTGTGCCAGTACCTGGAATCCTCTGATCTTGTCAGCGGTGAACGAATCGAAATGGCCGGAGAAATGATCGGAGCTATCAGTGGTGTGAAATATACCGATTGCAATGTCGAAATCTACGAATATGACACCGATTCCGAGAAATATAAAAATCTGGTATCCACTGGAAAAGTAATGCTTGAAGGTTTCAATGTTGATATCACTCCCTCTGCCATCCATAATCAGTATGTTTTGATCTGTGATGACGCGCCTAACAAGGGTGCTCTTATCGATGTCTTTAATTCACTGGATTAGTTGCACCGGTGCAATTTTTCAAAAAATATAAATTTTAGGAATAACTTGACAAGGCTTGAGCATAATAGTATAATGTCACTAATTAGTGAATGACTGGTGTCCGGTCACAGAAAAAGCCTTGGGTTTCCCTTGGCTTTTTTTGTTTTGGAGATTACTTATGGATAAAAAGATTGAGTATAGTACTATTTCTGAACAAATTGAACTTCTTCGTTCAAAAGACCTTATTATTGATGATGTCGATTTTGCTTCGGAACAATTGAAACAATTTGGATATTATAACATCATAAACAGTTATAAAGCTCCTTATCAAAAGGACTCTGATGGTAAAAAGGTTTTTATACCAGGAACCTCTTTCAAGCAGATTTTTTCTCTGTTTACTTTTGACCACACGCTCCGAAATGCTATTATGGCATCCATGTTAGCTTTGGAAGAGCATATAAAGGCAGCCGCTGCAGAAGTATTATCGCAGTCATTTGGAACCGATCAAACTAATTATCTTGCTTGGAAAAATTTTAGAGACCGACGACGCTCCCAAGAACGTTTTGGCTTAAAAGGTACTCTGGAAAAACTTCAGAAGGATCTTTTATCAGATAAAAATCCTATTAAATACTATCGAGAAACTTATGAAATCGTCCCTCCTTGGATATTATTTAAGGGATCTTACTTCAGTACCGTGGTGAATTTTGTAAGGCTTTTTAAGGAACCTCAAAAAAAATACTTCGTTAAATTGCTTTATAATTGTTCCGATGAACTATGTGCCAATAAGGATGTAAAAACGCTTCTTTTCGACACTCTCTCAATTTGCCTCGAGTATCGCAATCTTGCTGCTCATGGCGGACGTGTATATAACTACACACCTAATGCTGAAGTACGCTTAGATGATATTTCCTCTGTTATTCCTTTGGATAGTTCTCTGAGCGATTTGTATTCCTGGCATGGCTTGTGTCTATTATTAAACCTTTTAGACATATTCCCCTATAAAGAGCCCAGAGATATTATAGACAGAGCACTTACTTCCGAATTAAATCGTCATTTAGATCTTTATGAGAGAGACTTGGATTTTTTAGGTGAAGTTCTTAACCTGAATATTTTTACCGAATCTGATGATTGTATTCTTATCGAAGGCAAGGAGTATCCTATTAAAACGCGAAAGCAAAGCGGAATACCCGGTATGTTTATAGTTGATGCTCCAGAAGAATTGAGGGAAATGTGGGAAACTATTCCCGTTGATGCCCCACCAGATAATTAATAATAATAAAATCAGCCCCAGTGCGCCAACACCGGAGCTGATCCGATCTTACCGGGAAATCCCGTATAAAATCACCTTGAACAAGTGCATTTTATCATTTTCCCGGACAGATTGCAATGCAAACATATGTCCGGGCATTTTTATGCCCTAAAAGGAGGATGATACTATATGGCAAAGCGTATGCGGAACCCAAACGGTTACGGAAGCATTGTGAAGCTTTCCGGGAACCGCCGGAACCCCTACATGGTCAAAGTTAATACCCATATGGACGAGCGGTACTATCCTGTGTATGACATCCTCGGTTACTATCCTACCTGGGCTGATGCATCCATTGCGCTGGCCAAGTATAATGATGATCCATATAATGTTTCAATGTCCCGCCTGACATTTGCTCAGCTGTACAAAGACTACTATGATGCAAAATATGTTTACTCTGCAAAAAAATTATCCAAAAGTGCTAAAAATTGCACGAACATGGCTTACCGCTACTGTGAACCATTACATGACCGTGTATATTCTACTTTGCGCAAAATAGATTTTCAGCGAATTTTGGATGAGGGTCGTAGTAAAAAGGGAGAACCTCTTTCTCATTCCGTCCAGGAACATATTCTAAGCCTTATGCGTCAAATGGATGATTACGCTATGAGCAATGATATTATTAAAAAGAGTTATGCCACATATGCAGAAATAAAAGTCGATGACGATGACGAACACGGGGTCCCATTTACTGCCGAGGATCTGCAGTTGCTTTGGACTCACAAAGATGTCCCATTTGTCGATACGATCCTGATCTACTGTTACTCTGGCTGGCGGATCAATGAACTGGCTAAAATGCCATTAGAAAATATCAATCTTGAATCCTGGATCTTTACCGGTGGATTGAAAAATAAGTATAGCAAGAACCGCTGTGTTCCTATCCACTCTGCAATCAGAGATATGGTATCAAAGCGATATCATCCGGAATTCAAGAGTCTGATCTATCATAATGGTAGCAAGCGAATATCTGAAAAAGAATATCGTGAATCCTTTAATGCCGCTCTCCTTGCCTGTGGTATCACAGAACTTCATACACCACATGACTGCCGGCATACCTTTAATGATTTACTTCGCAGGGCAAAAGCAGATGATACCTGCCGGTATAAAATGATGGGGCATTATGGAAATGACATTAATCAAAATGTGTACACGCACCTCACCGTTGATGATTTACGCCCGGAAATTGAAAAAATAAAAGTCCCCACAGTATGATCTGTGGGGATATTTCTTTGTTACTAGTGTGTTACTAGTTGTGCAAAATCGTAGTGATTTTAATATTTTATATTTTTTTGCAAATGGCTTAAATTCTGCATTTGCGTATGTGTGTTATTAAAATAGATCAATATTCTGCTTTAATTTCTTAATCCAGGTTTAATTTTTTATTCATAATGTAATAAGATACTCCGTACATGATCGCTGCCAGGAGCAGGCTGGTGATCACATTAATATCATAGGCCGAATTGGCACTCACCGAGATTCCACTCTGACTGCTCATGACATTTGTACCAAACATGAAAGCACTCTGTACCGTGCTGCCGATGATGGAAGACAAGATCGTCACTCCCGCATAGGCCAGGATTCCCATGAACCCTTTATGTTTAGAAGACAGCTGACCGATCGTCAGGGCTCCGAACAGAGTGACCATAGTAATGAAAGGTCCTACTACATAGGTTAAGAGCAGTGTGATCCCATAATGCAGCAGATTGATTCCCATCTCGTCTTCATATGCTCTGCCAATCTCATAAAAAGCATCCGTCAGGAATTCCCAGATATTCCCATTATATTGTGTCATTACACCACTCAGTTCACCAACATTTAAAAGTCCTGTCATCAAAGACACGACCAATGCCATCACTGAGATACCAATGCCTATCGTAAGGAACAGATACCAGGCACCGGAGACCAGTACCTTGCTTAAGAACAGTTGGTTTGCCGTCACCGGCAGAGTATGGGACAGATAGCCTTCATCCGTATACATGCTGCGGTAAAAACGGATTCCCAGGAAGATCAGCATGCCCCAGGTAGACGCCAACAGCATGATCACATACAGGATCAGTGTTGCCACAAAGGAAGAGACTACAAACCAGCTCTGTGCCGCATTTATATCATTGCCGTCCACAATTTCCGTTACCAGTCCTCCCGGCATGCGTAATACCACGCAGCCGATCACGGTGACTACAAACATTCCAAGAAGCATCAGTGTACCTGCTCTCCAGATATTTTTCCATTCATATTTCATCAACTTTCCTAACATGCGAACACCTCCCTGAAGTAAGCATCTACAGACTTTCCCTTCTCTTCTCTGATATTGTCAACAGAAGTATACAACACTAGCTGACCGTAGCGCATGAAGATCACTTCATCCAGTACCTGCTCCACATCCTCGATCAGATGGGTGGAGATCAGTACCGTAGCTTCGGGATTGTAGTTGTTGATGATGGTGCGCAGGATATAATCTCTCGCTGCAGGATCCACACCGGCAATCGGCTCATCGAGAATATACAGGCTGGCATTCCGGCTCATCACCAGGATCAGCTGTACCTTTTCTTTTGTACCTTTGGATAAGGTCCGCATCTTCACCGTGGGGTCGATTCCAAGGCTTTTTAACATTTCTTCTGCACGTTCCCTGGAAAAGTCCGCATAAAAGTCCTGAAAATAATCCAGGATCTCCCTGATCGTCTGATTCATAGTCAGGTATGTGCGGTCCGGAAGATAGGCCACCTTACTCTTAGTCGCCGGTCCCACGTTATTGCCATCGATCAGAATGGTTCCTTCCGTCGGTGTCAGCAGACCGTTCAGTATTTTGATCAGGGTCGTCTTACCACTGCCGTTGGGTCCCAGCAGACCAATGATCTTCCCCTTGGGAAGACTTACGGTCAGATGATTCACGGCCACATTGGTGCCGTATTTCTTGGTTAAGTTCACGATTTCCACCAAATTATTCATTTATTTTCCGCCTCTCTTGATTGTTTACCGGAATCCCCGGTCTCTCAGGACTGCATTTTAGCCACGAGCTCTCTGATCTCCCCGGTGTCATACCCCAGCTCCTGCATATTGTCTATAAAGTTCCTCATATGACCAGCTGCCAGCTTCTCCCTCGTATTGGAGATCAGTTCCGTATTCTCCGTAACCGTTCTGCCGCTGGTCCTCTGCGTCATGATCAGACCACTCCGCTCCAGTTCCGCAAATGCCTTCTGCATCGTGTTCGGATTCACCGCTGCCACCGCCGCCAGATCACGGACGCTGGGGAGCTTCTCTCCCGGCTGATATTTTCCGGATACGATTTCCCGCTGGATCCGTTCTACCAGTTGCGCATAGATTGGCCTGTCAGCATCTAATTCCCACGCCATTCCTATCATCCTTTCTTAATAATTTTCATTTCGTTTTTACTTTTTCATATCTATTGTTTTGTTGTATTATTTGTATAATACAATAGTACGACATTCTTTGCATCCTGTCAAGAGGCTTTTCTTTTATAACAGTCTGGGAAAATTTCTTTCAAAAAACAGGAACTCCCGGTCGGAAGCAGTATCTGCCTCCAGCCGGGAGTTCTTGTTTTTACCGATATTGAAACAATGAACAGATCATTTCCAGATTGCTGTCAGGACATGTTCTCCTGTCATTTGGACAACGGTATCTGCGGTGATCGTCTGTCCGCTGTATTCCCAGCCGGCAAAGATGCTTCCTTCTTTGACCGGTTCCGGAAGTGTGCCATAGGTCTCACCGAAAGTCACCTGCTTGGATTCCGTGACCGCACCGTCTGCATCCGTGCCACCGTCATAGTCAAATTTCACTGTGAACTGTGCCGGTATCCAATGCGCGGTCAATGTCATATCGCCGGTAACTTTTTCCGACTGGAAATACCATAACACCGTCTCGCCTTCCTTTTCCGTATACCATCCGTCAAAGGTGTATCCGGGCTTGTAAGGTGTCTCCGGCTCCGTAATGAACTCACCGTAGCGGATCTTCTGTGCGGGCACTTCGCTTCCGCCATCCGTATCGTACATAATGTTAAATCCACCGCGTACCGCGAAGAAAATGATCATTCCCACGATCACAACGATCAAAACACCGATCAGGCCGTCCAAAATGCGGATGGGGACATCCTTGCTTCCGTAGATACCGCGGCCGAACCATTTTCCCTTCGGGCGGACTGCCTCCTGCGTCTGTCCCGCCATTTCTGACGATGCGGTGACCTCTGCTGCCTTTTCTTCTGTATTCTCTGCTGTCACTTGTTCCTGATTCATAATCTTTCCTTTTCCAAATCTGACATAAGCAATTTCTTCATGCTCATATTATTTTACTCTCCACGCAGAAAACATCCTTTGCCTGCAGGCAGGCGCGGATGTTTTCTATGTGTGTGTCTTATATCATTACTTTCTTACCAGATACTTTCTCATATCGATCGCACAGGCAACCAGAATAATAAGTCCCTTGATCACATACTGCATGTTCATGTTGATGGACAGGAAGTTCAGTGCTACGAAGATGATTCTTAAGAGGAATACACCCAGTACAACACCGCTGATCTTACCGGTACCACCTACAAAGGATACACCACCGATAACGCAGGCTGCAATAGCATCACACTCATAGTTCAGACCGGTGTTGGCGGTATTGGAACCGATACGGGAGGACTCGATGAAACCGGTCAGACCGTACATAGCACCTGCCAGAGTATGCACCAGAATGGTAGTACGCATTACGTTAACACCGGATACCTTCGCTGCTTCCGGATTGGAACCGACTGCGAACATATTCTTACCGAAGGTTGTCTTGTTCCAGATGAACCACATAATGATAACAATGACAGCTGCCAGCCATACATAGTTGGGAATGGCGATTCTTGCTCCGCCGGCATTAAAGGATACTACGCTTCCTTTTACCACATCATTGAAATGCTGATCCAGACCGGACAGAGGCTGGCCGTTATTGCCGTTGATCATGATATACATTAACAGTAAACCATATACGATCAGCTGGGTAGCCAGAGTTACAATGAAGGGATGTAACTGGAACTTCGCCACGAAGAATCCATTGACCCATCCTACGATACCACCGACCAACAGTACGATCAGGATCACCAGAGGGATCGGAAGTACCGGAAGGTTCGGGAACATCTTGGTCGCATAGGTTACGGACTGCATCAGGGATGCGGTAATACATGCGGTAAGTCCTACCACACGTCCTGCGGACAGGTCAGTACCGGTCAATACGATACATCCCGCAATACCACAGGCAATGGGAAGGTTCGCTGCGGACAGGCTGATAATGTTGACAATGGAAGCCGCCGACAGGAAATTGGAGTTCTGGATGTAAGTGTAAATAATTGCTACGATCAGCAGGATGTACAACGCATTGTTCAGTAAAAACTCTTTCCAATAAGTTTTCTTGTCCTTGCTGTCCAGCTTCTTGTAATCTGCAAAATTTTGCTTTACGCCGTTAATTTTATTTTGAATTGCTTTGCCGGGATTCATACGCATATCCTCCTATACATATTTTGCAGCAAGAGACATGATCTCTTCCTGTGTCGTATTTTTGGCATCTACTTCTCCTGCCAGTCTGCCGCCGCTCATGACAAGTATTCTGTCACATACACCCAGCAGCTCCGGCATCTCCGAAGATACCATCAGGACAACTTTGCCCTTGTTCGCCAAATCGATGATCAGCTGGTAGATCTCATATTTTGCACCTACGTCGATACCTCTGGTAGGTTCATCCAGCATCAGTACCTCAGGCTCTGTGAGAAGCCATCTGCCGAGGATAACCTTCTGCTGGTTACCACCGGATAATGACCGGATCTTCGTCTTCTGGGAAGGTGTCTTGATGTGCATGGCATCAATAGCCCATGCGGTGTCCTTCTCCATGGATTTATCACTCAGATAAAATCCTGCTCTCTTATGCTTCTTCAGACTGGAGATCACCGTATTCTCCCGGATATTCAGGATACCGAAAATACCGGTAGCACGACGTTCCTCTGTCAGAAGTGCAAAGCCGTTTTTAATAGATTCTCTGGCATTGCGGTTCTTCACTTCTTTGCCGTCTAATTTGATCAGACCGTTTTTCCTGGTAGCAACGCCGAAGATATTCTCCAGAGTCTCCGTTCTGCCGCTTCCGTCCAGTCCGGCCAGACCCACGATCTCACCCTTTCTGGCTTTAAAGGACACATCCTGCAACAGAGAATACCTTGCAGTCAGATGTTCCACTTCCAATGCCACTTCTCCGGGTTTGTTCGTCTTGGGAGGGAACTGATTGGTCAGCTCACGTCCTACCATGAGTCTGATGATCTTATCTGTGGTCAATTCTTCTGCAGGCTCCGTTGCGATCCAGGTACCGTCACGCATGACGGTTACTTCATCTGCGATCCTAAGGATCTCTGCCATCTTGTGAGAGATATAAATAATACCGCATCCTCTGTCTCGAAGCATGTTGATGATCTTAAACAGATGCTCCACTTCTTCTTCCGTCAGGGATGAAGTAGGTTCGTCGAATACAATGATCTTACTGTTATAGGATACCGCCTTGGCGATCTCAACCATCTGCCTTTGTGATACCGGCATCGTACTCATAATTCTCTTGGGGTCTACTGCGATCCCCAGTTCTTCAAAAATCTTATTGGTGTTTTCCAGCATTTTATGCTCGTTGACCATAATACCTGCTGTCATGGGATAACGGCCCAGCCAGATATT
>UMCT01046425.1_pt1 | contig 14673 bp, 11 predicted proteins | sample 1964291 | NCBI WGS metagenome assembly UMCT01 (sample SAMEA4835974, study PRJEB28245) | human gut metagenome | biome: gut microbiome; material: fecal sample | place: Denmark | collected 2008 | reverse complement strand
AGGACCCTGATGGTTTAAATCTTCGTTATTATCAGATAGAAGCGATTCAGGCTGCCGAAAAAGCAATAGCAGAACATAAGCAGACAGCACTTATTGCAATGGCTACGGGAACAGGTAAGACAAGGACTGTGCTTGGAATGATTTATAGATTCCTAGATGCCGGGAGATTTAAGAGAATCCTGTATCTTGTCGATAGAACATCACTAGGTGATCAGACTATGGATACATTCAAAGAGGTTAAGCTTAAAGAATTACTTACTTTGAATCAGATGTATGATGTGAAGTCTTTAGAAGATAAAGAATTTGAGAAGGACACCAGAGTGCATATTGCTACTGTTCAGAGCCTTGTGAAACGTATTATGTACAATGAGTCAGATAAGAGTCTTGGAGTATCAGATTATGACCTGGTCATCGTAGATGAAGCGCACAGGGGCTATATTCTAGACAAAGAAATGGGAGATGATGAGGTACTGTATCGTGACCAGAATGACTTCCGCAGTAAGTACAGGGCGGTAATTGATTATTTTGATGCAGTAAAGATTGCACTTACAGCAACGCCAGCTCTTCATACAACAGAGATATTTGGAAAGCCTGTATATTCATATGATTATCGTACAGCGGTCATTGATGGATTCCTGGTTGACCATGATGCACCACATATTATCAAAACAAAGCTATCAGAGGAAGGTATCAGCTTTGAAAAAGGCTCAACAGTACCGATATATGACCCTGTTACAAATGAAATTACAAACAGTTCAGAATTGGAAGATGATCTGAAATTTGAGGTTGAAGATTTCAATAGGCGTGTGGTTGACAAAAGCTTTAATGAGACTGTCTTACAGGAAATTGCAAAGGATATTGATCCCAACGAAAAAGGGAAAACTCTTATCTTTGCAGTAGATGATGCTCATGCGGATATGATTACTCAGATATTAAAAGATTATTACACGAATCTTGGAATCTCTGAGGAAGCGGTCATGAAGATTACGGGCTCAATCGAGAATGGTAATCCGGTAAAGATAAAGGAAGCTATTCGGAGATTTAAGAATGAAACCTATCCTAATATCGTTGTTACAGTAGATTTGTTGACAACTGGTATTGATGTAGAGGAAATTGTAAATCTCGTATTTATGAGAAGAATCCGTTCAAGAATATTATTTGAACAGATGCTTGGAAGAGCCACCAGATTATGTCCTGAAATAGGAAAGACGCATTTTGAGATATATGATGCAGTAGGAGTCTATAATGCGTTAGAACCTGTTTCTACAATGAAACCAGTAGTAGCCAATCCAGCAACTTCATTTGATGATTTAATTGATGGTATTGATTCATTAGATACTGACAGTGCAAGGAAAAACCAGATTGATCTTATTGTTGCAAAAATGCGTAGGAATAAATCACAGATGAGTGATAAGTACAGAGCACGATTTGAGCAGATAACCGGAGGTTTGACACCAGAGAAATTTATAGAGAAAATTCATAGTATGTCGGTTGATAAGGCAATTGAAACTGTAAAGAATAACAGACAGGCGTTGGAATATGTCAGGAGGATGCCAAAGGAAAGAGAAAAGTTCATAAGTGATGAGCCAGACGAGCTTCGTAGTCATACCAGAGGATATGGTGATGCTACAAGACCAGAGGATTATCTAAAAGAATTTAGAGATTTTATAGATAATAATATCAATGAGATAGCAGCTTTGAATATAGTTGCTACACGTCCAAAGGAGTTAACAAGACAGTCGCTAAAGGAATTGAAGATTATCCTTGATGGAAAGCATTTCAGCGAGACTATGCTGCAGACAGCATGGAAAGAGATGACAAACGAAGATATTGCGGCGGATATCATAAGCTTTATTCGTCAGCGTAGTATCGGAGATGCTTTGATTAGTAAAGATGACCGTATCCATAATGCCATTGTAAAAACAAAGGCTAATCATCCGGAGCTTAGCAAAATTCAGTTAGGATGGTTGGATAGGATTGAAGCCCAGCTTTTTAAGGAAGTAGTGCTCAACAGAGAGACTTTTGATTCGGATGCATTTAAGAACAAAGGTGGTTATAATGCGGTAAACAAGGCATTTGGACAGAAATTAGATGAGTTCATTGATGAAATCAATGGATATATGTATTCAGCATAAATTACAAGGAGAGAATGATAGATGACAAATCAGGAAATAGTAGCAAAGTTGTGGAATCTCTGTAATGTCCTTAGAGATGATGGTATTACATATCACCAGTATGTTACAGAACTTACTTACATCTTGTTTTTGAAGATGGCAAAGGAAACAGGAACCGAGGATAAGATCCCAGAGAAATACCGCTGGGATAGATTAGCAGAAAAAGATGGACTTGCATTGAAAAAATTTTATGAGGAACTTCTTCGTGAGCTGGGGGAAAATTGTACGGGGCGTATCCAGGAAATTTATTCAGGGGCAAGAAGTAATATTGAAGAGCCGGCAAACTTAAAGAAAATCATTACAAACATCAATGACCTCGACTGGTATTCTGCAAAAGAAGAAGGACTTGGAAATCTTTACGAGGGATTATTAGAGAAAAATGCAAATGAGAAGAAGTCGGGAGCAGGTCAGTATTTTACTCCGAGAGTACTTATTGATGTAATGACAGAACTCATAGCACCGCAGCCGGGAGAAAGATGTAACGATCCTGCATGTGGTACATTTGGATTTATGATAGCGGCGGATGCGTATGTAAAGGCACATACAGATGACTTATTTTCTTTAACTTCAGAACAGCAAGCATTTCAGAAGAATGAGGCATTTACAGGGGCAGAACTTGTACATGAGACTCATAGGCTGGCTATGATGAATGCAATGCTTCACGATATTGATGGTAAGATATATCTGTGTGATACCTTATCAAATCAGGGGAAACAGATGAACGGATTTGATGTTGTTCTTACAAATCCTCCTTTTGGAACAAAAAAGGACGGAGAGCGTGCAAACAGAGACGATTTTACATTTCAGACAAGCAATAAGCAGCTTAATTTTTTACAACATATTTATCGTTCACTTAAAGCAGATGGTAAGGCAAGAGCTGCAGTAGTGTTGCCTGATAATGTGTTATTTGCTGATGGTGAAGGTGAAAGAATCCGTGAAGACCTTATGAATAAGTGTAATCTCCATACTGTACTTAGACTTCCAACTGGAATATTTTATGCACAGGGTGTAAAGACAAACGTTCTTTTCTTTACCAGGGGAACAACGGATAAAGATAATACAAAGGAAGTTTGGTTCTATGATTTAAGGACAAACATGCCTTCATTTGGTAAGACAAATCCGTTAAGGGAAGAACATTTCGAGAAATTTAAGACATCATATACAGCAAAGGACAGACATGCTGTATATGATGAAAGATGGAGCTGCTACACATATGAGCAGATATCAGAAGAGGGCAAGAATCATAGTCTTGATCTTGGATTGATTAAGGACGATTCAGTGCTTGATTATGATGAGTTGCCAGACCCTATTGAATCTGGAGAAGAATGTATTGCTCAGCTTGAGGAAGCGGTTGATTTGCTTATGAGCGTTGTTAAGGAGCTTAAGTCTCTGGAAGGAGCTGAGTGATATGGCGAAGGTAAAGAGCAAGAAGATTACATTGGAAGAGGCTCTGGTGCCGGTTGAGGAACAGCCTTATGAAGTGCCGGAGAATTGGTGCTGGACTTACTTATTGAATGGATTTGCTGAATGTAAGGATGGAAATAGAAAACCGATTAATGCATCCGAAAGAGCTGAAAGAGAAGGTGATATACCTTATTATGGGGCAACAGGACAGGCTGGGTGGATTGATGATTACCTTACAGATGAGCAGTTGGTATTATTGGGTGAAGATGGTGCACCATTTTTAGAATTGCTGAAAGATAAAGCATATTTGATAGAAGGAAAAGCGTGGGTAAATAATCATGCTCATATCATAAAATCGCACTATGGGGAAGTGGGAAATAAGTATATACTACATTATCTCAATGTGTTTAATTTTCATGGATATGTTAATGGAACTACACGATTAAAACTTACGCAGGCAAGTATGAGGACAATACCTGTTCCACTGCCGCCTTTAGCAGAGCAGAAACGAATTGTAGAACAAATTGAGAGTTTGTTTGCAAAGTTGGATGAAGCAAAGGAGAAGGCTCTATCTGTAGTTGAATCGTTTGAATTAAGGGAAAAAGCTATTTACAAAAAAGCATTCGAGGGCGATCTTACAAACAGTTGGAGAGCCGAAAATGGAATAAATATTTCAGAGTGGGAAGAAATTCCATTTGAAAAATTGGGTAAATTGGAGAGAGGCAGGTCAAAACACAGACCACGTAATGACAAAAGATTATTTGGCGGTAAATATCCATTTATACAAACTGGTGATGTTGCAGGAGCGGGTATGTATGTGACATCTCATAAGCAAACATTGAGTGAATTTGGATTTGAGCAAAGTCGTATGTTTCCTAAAGGAACATTATGTATTACTATAGCTGCAAACATTGGCGATGCCGCAATTTTGTCATATGATTGTTGTTTTCCTGACAGTGTAGTAGGTTTTACTCCAGGAGAAAAATGCCTTAACAAATATATGTATTTTTACTTGCAAGAAATTAAAGCTGAATTAGAGTATATAGCACCTGCAACTGCTCAAAAGAATTTAAATCTTAAGCTTTTAGGTAAAGTAGAAATAAAGGTGCCATCATTAAAAGAACAAGAAAAAATAGTAGAAATTCTTGAAAAGCAAATTAATGATCAAGAGAACATTGTTGAAAAGGCTGAGAATGTAATAGAAACGATAGACGTGATGAAAAAATCAATTCTTGCCAAAGCATTTCGTGGTGAACTTGGAACAAATATTGAAACTGAAGAAAGTGCAATAGAACTATTAAAGAGCATTTTTTAAATGAGAAGGGAGGTAAGCCATGAGTGAGACAGAAGTTTTTACTATAAGTATTCCAACAGATGAGGACGGACAAGTGTTATTGAAATGTCCTGTTTGTAATGATCTTTTTAAAGTGGATGGTACAGTGTTTGGAGATGATAGTGTTTTTGAAATACATTGTCCTTCTTGTGGAATTGTAAGTGATAGTTATATAACAGACGATGTTCTTGAACTTGGGATGCAGATGGCAGAAAACTATGCTAATGATTTGATTGAGAAGGAATTTAAAAAGCTTGAAAAGTCTACAAAGAATAGTTTTTTGAAGTTCTCATATAAGTCAAATTATAAGAGACATAGTGAGCAACCAATTAAGTTGTCAGTTGAGAATATGACATTTGTTGAATATCCATGTTGCAAAAGACCATCTAAGATAAAACCATTATTAAGATTATGTGGAAGCTATTGTCCATATTGTGGGGAGAAGTATTATGGAATTGAATAAAATTGAACTAAAAAAGATATCGCATGATTTTAATATTGTATCAAGTAGAATTATGCGTGCAAAATTTGATGATTATAATCTGGTGTTGAGAAAATTCCTGACATTCATTGATGGAAATGAAATTATTCGTACTTTCGTTATGACAGGTGATATAAGTGGATTTGATGCAGCAACTGAATATCAGCAGGTTACTGGAAGCTATGGAGAGTTAGTTTTTGATTTTGGACCAACAACAGAGGAAGAAACATACCAAATATATGCAATATTAAAACATATCTCTGAAAATAATTTGGATGTATCAATAGGGATGAGATCTCAATATGCAGGTATCGGAAACAAACGTAATGATGTGATTAAGGAATTTAATGATAGAGTTGTGTTAGTCCTAATTCAGAGTATAGAAGGACATCTTACAAAAATTGGATATGAAATGGGGATGGATGAAAAAATGTATTGGAATGTAAGTGGAGGACAGGTTAATGTTGCGGGTGATAACGCAACGATTAATGCAACTCAGAATAACGGGATTCAATCAGATGAATTAGATAAAATAGTAAAAGCAATTATGGATAATGTGTCTTCGGTCAATAAAGAAGATGTTGAAACAATTGTGGATTCAGTTAATATGATAAAAGATGAATTGTTAAAACCAGAACCGAAGAGAACTATCATTTCTAGTGGCATTAAATTATTGGCACCATTGGTTTCGATTGTGAATGGGATTCCAGCATTAGCCACAAATATGCAAAAATTTATTGATTTTGCAACTCAATTTCTGAGTAGAATATAATGGTATAAAAAAGAAGTCCGAATAACTGAAGCGATTTAGTATTCGGACTTCCTTTGAAAGATTGTGTTCATCTGTAAATTTTCAAAGGATGAAGGCTTGAAAAAGTAGAATTGTATATCCGAAGATGATGAGTATACATTTCTTTATTATGCTGCGATTATTAACACTATTATCAATGCAACAAACAGCAGAAGAAAGATTTGAACTGCCTTGTTTGTTACAACACGTAGAAGAATTTCCTTTTTATAATTTCGTTCGCAATCTTCAAATAGGGCAATGCATATTTCTAGCCTTTGGGATATTTCTGCGAAGTCTTCAGGGGAATTTCTAATCATGTATTTGCCGTCAGTAACAATATCGTTTATTTCTATTAGGATTTTGTTAAGTCTGAATTTATATTGCCAAGGTTCGTAGGTGATGAAAAAGGAAGAAAGCTCACTCCAATAATTGTTGAGAATATCGACCATGTTGCTTTCACCAATTGGAAGAACAAAATACAAAAATCTGCTTTTCAAAACAATAAGTTTTATTCTTTAATTCAAGAATTCAAATAGTGAGAGAAAATGGGAAGCATTGTAAATAGAGACTTCCCGTTTTCTGCGTAAGTAAAATGTAACCAGATTTACTTCTTTATCTCTTTCAATATCTTCAACCGTTCCGGATCGGAATGATTTTTCTTAAGCAAGGTTATATATTCAAATAATTCCTCACGTGTCATATCATCCAATACAAAGAAGTCTGCGATAAGCTGATCGACTTTCGGCAAATCGGAATAATCAAATTTCGTAAAAATGGCTGATGTACGATTGGATAGGTAGGCTTTTTTTGAACGTTGATCGGACATGCCAACCAATTTGCCAACTTCCGGAAGTGATTTATCCTCTTCCTTATAGGGATTCTCATTGCATATGGTGGCAAGAGGGATGTCTAATGTATTGGCAAAGCGTAAAGCGGTATCATAGCGTATGGGGGTGTCTCGGCGGATGATAGAATAAATTGTTGGTGCCGGAACACCAGTATTTCTGGAATGAGTTTCTACGTTCATTCGTATTTTGTCTAATGTTTCTTTTGACATATAATGATGCTTATGGGGGAAAACTTAACGAGGAGATTTTTTAGTAAATATGATTAAGTTGATGTCAAGAAAGTAAGTGTTAAAAGTAAGAAAGGAATGGGGGTTTTGTTTAGAATGCAAGTCAATGGTAGGTGTTTTTGATGCTACAGAGAATTGGAAAAGGATTAAATGTGAATATTATCATAATAGTAATTATAACTATAATAATTGCGTATTTTTGTTGATAACAGACGAAATATGTTGCATAAAGAATATTAGATCCTAATAAAAAGGGCTAATTTGCTATATCTTTATGGATTGTTCTTGCAAACTTTAGAAAGAGAAAAAATAAATTGACAAACAAGGTGCTGTATATTATAATAAAATATATAGAAAGCATAGAAAACACTAACGAGAGACTAACTATTAAAAGTCAAGATCTAAAATGATTTTTTTTGAATAAAGTACAGAAATTATTGCGATATTTTGTTGTCTGCAAAAAATGAGAAATATGGGAATGTGCTGGAAGAAAGGAGTAGATTATGTATAAAAGTGAAATCAGAAATTCTCAATTAAAGAAACTAGAGGATAAGGTAGATAAGTTAAATTATGAAAAATATTTATCGAAAATTAATATAATAAAATGTCGAGCATTCAAGGGGCAAGTAATCCGGTTTGATTTTCCGGTTACGGCATTAATTGGACCAAATGGCGGTGGAAAGACTACTATTTTAGGTGCGTGTGCGTTATTATATAATTCAATAGCTCCGAGGCAATTTTTTACTAGAAATAAGCAGCTAGACGAAGAAATGAAAAACTGGTCAATTTCTTATGATGCAATAGATCGGACAAAAAGTAAAATGGACATAGTAAAAAGAACAGCATCTTTTTCAAAAGAAAAATGGTATCGAAATGCTTTGAAAAGAGAGACATTATTTTTTGGAGTATCTAGAACATTACCGGCAGTTGAACGCAGAGATCTTTCAAAATTTACAAACAAGAATGTTGTGTTTAAGAAAAATGAAATACGAGCACTAGGAACAGAAGTGGCGGCTCATATTACCAAAGTTTTAGGTAAAGATGTTAGTGCATATACAGTTATAAAGCCTGATCGTTACGGAAATATTACTCTTTTATCTGGAAAAACAAAAGAGGGAAGAATGTATTCAGAATTTCATTTCGGAGCAGGCGAATCTAGTATTATTAAAATGATTTTAAATATCGAAAATGTTGCTCCGCAGAGCCTTGTGTTGATTGAGGAAATAGAAAATGGATTACATCCTATAGCAACAGAACGTCTTGTTGAGTATTTGTTGGATGTGGCAGATAGAAAGAATATTCAGGTTATTTTTACGACGCATTCACAATATGCAATAAATCCATTACCAGCTAAAGCTGTGTGGGCAGCAATTGATGGAAGTGCTATCCAAGGGAAATTAGATATTCGTTCATTAAGGAGTATAACAGGAGAAATAAACTCTGAATTAGTAATATATGTAGAGGATGAATTTGCAAAGAAGTGGGTATATGCAATGCTCAGAACAGATGAATCGATTGCATTGGATGCAATTGAAGTTTATGCTATGGGAGGAGATGGTACAGCAGTAACGGCAAATAAATATCATCATTCTGATCCAAGTACATCCGTAAACTCTATATGTATTATTGATGGAGATTCTAGACAGATCGAAGATGTGGAAGATCATGTATTTCGTTTGCCAGGAGAGGCACCAGAGTTGTATGTATTTGATGAAATTGTAGATAAATTGGATGAATGTTCAGCTATTTTATCAGTTAGATGTATGCGTGGATATAAAGATGCAAGTGAGGTGAAAGAAACTATACTTGAAGTGAGCAGGACGAATAGAGATCATCATTTGATTTTTGGACAAATTGGGGAGAAAATCGGATTTGTAGACGAAAATATAATAGAGGATGCCTTTTTGACTACATGGAGTGAAAAGTTTGAAGATGAGTGCAAAGATTTGATAAAGGAAATAAAACAGTATCTACCGATTGTATAAAATGGGAAGTAAGAGATGAATAACTGGCAACACTTTGGCAACAGAAAATCAGTAAGCCAAAATAAAATATGCAAAACAAATAAATTACAGGCGATTTTACCACAAAAATCTAAACAAAATAGTTTAATATGTGTGGCAACTTTGCCGCGTTTGAATAAACTGTAAGCAGTGCAGGGACTGGGAAGCACTGTAAATAGGGGTATCTATGAATATTATAGAAAATCAATATAAATGGGGGCGATAACTGATTTGTAAAAAGCAAATAAAATGCAACAAAAACTTATGCAAATTTAAAAAGCATCTAGAATAACTGGGCTAACTATGCTATGGTACAGGACTGATTTACGAAAAGAATTACTCCGCTCACTTTCATCTCCCCCTTGCAATTAAGCCATAAGATGTTTACAATGTTGATAAAGGATTATCTGAAACGGAGGACAAGTTATGCAAAGGGAAAAAATACAATTAATTCGAGATGGCTTGGAAACGGCATATGTAAATGGTAACACGGCATCCGAATTATTATATAAACCAAACTTTGTTTCAAATAATCACAATGAGGGAAAAAAGGTTTTATCGGTCATTGAGGATGAACTTTTAAAATGTGACAAATTTCAAATCAGTGTTGCGTTTATTACGTTGGGAGGGGTGACTCCTCTACTCCAGACATTAAAAGAATTAGAGAAAAGAGAAATCCCAGGTGAGATTTTAACCTCTAATTATCTTGATTTTAGTGAGCCACAGGCATTAGAAAAATTGAATTCTTTAAAAAATATTCGGATTAAAATGTATGACACAAATTCGGCTAAAAATGGATTTCATACGAAGGGATATATTTTTAAAGAGGAAGAAGTATATCGTATTATTATTGGCAGTTCCAACATGACGAGTGCTGCACTTACGACGAATCGTGAATGGAATACAAAGTTAGTTTCTACTTCGCAGGGAGAAGTGGCTGAGGATATTCTGAAAGAATTTGATGAGCTATGGAATTCAGAGTATGCGCTTGATTATGATGTCTTTTATGAAGAGTATAAGCAGAGATATGAAATTATAAAAGAACAAAGAAAAATTGCAACAGAGCGAAATGTCACCTCTCTTGAAAGATACAAATTAAAGCCCAATAGTATGCAGGTTCGATTTATTACGAATCTTAAAAATATTTTGAAAAAAGATGAGAAACGTGCGTTATTAATTAGTGCTACGGGTACAGGAAAAACGTATGCTTCTGCTTTTGCTATGCGTGAACTTGGATTTAAACGTGTCTTATTTATTGTGCATAGGGCGTCATTGGCAGTTCAGGCGAAGAAGTCTTATCAGAGAGTGTTTGGCAACTCAGTTTCGATGGGATTGGTTGGTGCAGGTTATTATGAATATGATAAAGATTATGTATTTGCGACTGTAGAGACGTTAAATAAGGATGCGCATTTGCAGCAGTATAAAGCGGATGATTTTGATTGTATTATTTTAGATGAAGCGCATCATAGTTCCGCCAATACATATCAAAAAGTGATGAATTATTTTACGCCGCAGTTGTTTTTAGGAATGACAGCGACGCCAGATAAGAGAACGGATTCAGATGACAATATATATGAAATATTTAACCATCAGATTGCATATGAGATTCGTTTGCAACAAGCAATGGAAGAAGAATTATTGTGTCCATTTCATTATTTTGGAATTACGGATTTATCTGTTGTTCAGGATACAAAATTAAAGAATTTATCTCACGAAGAGTTTAATAAGTTGATTTGTGATGAACGTGTGGAACATATTTTGGAACAGGCAAATTATTATGGTTACAGTGGTGAGCGTGTAAAGGGTTTAGTTTTCTGTAGCCGCAAACAAGAGTGTCAACAATTGTCGGCAAAATTTAATGATTTAGGCTATCGAACAGTTGCACTTAGTGGAGATGATTCAGAAGAAATCCGGCAAAATGCGTTTGAGCGTTTGGCGATGGATGAGGAAAATGCAACAGACAAAGAACCATTGGATTACATTTTCTCGGTGGATATATTAAATGAAGGTGTTGACATTGTTGAAGTCAATCAGGTTATTATGTTAAGGCCCACACAATCGCCGATTGTATTTATTCAGCAATTAGGAAGAGGACTCCGTAAGGCGGCGGGCAAGGAATATGTCGTTATCCTTGATTTTATTGGAAATTACAACAATAATTTTATGATTCCGGTAGCTTTATCGGGAGATCGTTCCTATAATCCAGATACGATTCGAAAGTATGTTATAAGCGGAAATCGAACAATTCCGGGAGCCTCGACAATTCATTTTGATGAGATTGCGAAAAATAAAATATTCCAATCAATTGATAAAATTCGAGGAATGAAATCGATTATCAAAGAAAGTTATGTGTCATTAAAAAATAGATTAGGAAGAATTCCTAGTTTGTATGATTTTTATATTCATAACGAAGTGGACCCGTTAGTCATAATTAAGGAATACAAGACATATTTTCAGTTTCTTGAAAGTGTAGAAAAAAAGAACTATATTTGCACTTTGTCAGCAGAAGAAAAAATGATTATAGAATATTTGTCGAAAACTATTTTAAGTGGGGTGCGACCGGAAGAATTGGAAATCTTGCGTTTGTTATTAGAACAAAAAAGTATTTCTATAAATGATTTTAAACGGTTTGTAAATGAAAAGTATGATAGAAACATTACAAATAATCAGGTTGATTATGCAATAGATGTGCTGCAGGGGAAATTTGTAAGTAATGATAATGAGTATCAAAAATACAAGAATATTGAAGTTATATCGAATGACCATAATAACTTTATTACAAGAATGCTTTGTTATGAGGAGCGTTTAAGACATGATGAGTTTAGGCAAATGGTGGAGGATATTATTCGAGTAGGTCTTACACGATACGAAGATAAATTTATGAAAACGGATGAGATAGAGTCTCCATTTGTTTTGTATGAAAAGTATTCGAGAAGAGACGTGAGTTTGTTAATGAATTGTGGAAAAGATTTATCTTCGGTTATGTTTGGAATGAAAAGAATCGTGGATGATGTTTTTATATTTGTTACATATCATAAAGAAAAATCAGATGATGAACGTAATTATGTGGATGGCAAACCGGATTACGCAGATGCGTTTGAGGACAACATGATTTTTAGATGGGATTCTAAAATCGGAATGGGTATTGAAAGTAACTATATGAAAGAGGTGACAACAGCACCGAGAAAACATTTGCTGGTAAAGAAAAGCGACGCAGAATCAAATTTTTATTATATGGGTACATTTGATATTTTAGATGTTAAAGAAGACCAAAAAGAAGATAACAAAGGCATTTTAAAGAAAATCTGTAAAGTGGTTGTGAAAATGCATCACCCAGTGAGGGATGATTTGTTATGCTATTTACAGAGCACAATTAAGGAGAATTAGGAATGAAAACAATAAGAGTAGTTGCAGCCGTTATTCAAAGAAAACACAATGGCAGCAAACAAATTTTTGCAACGCAAAGAGGATATGGTGAATTTGAAGGTGGATGGGAGTTCCCCGGCGGAAAAATTGAAGCCGGTGAAACTCCGCAGAAGGCATTGATTCGTGAGATAAAAGAAGAATTAGATGCAGATATTGTTGTGGGCGATTTGATTGACACGATTGAGTATGATTATCCGGATTTTCATTTATCAATGGACTGCTTTTGGTGTGAATTGCAGTCGGAGCATGTTGTATTAAATGAGCATGAGGACGCAAAGTGGCTTTCAAAGGCACAGTTGGATTCGGTTGATTGGTTACCTGCGGATGTAACCTTGGTGGATAAGATTGCAAAAGGGATGTGAGGATTGACATATAGGCCCTTTCCCATTGACAAAACCCTCAATTCATGTAAAGATGAGAGAAACCCTTTCCGAACGGCAAGGGCATAATGTAAATTTGGAGGACAGAAAATGAAAGTAGCAGCAGCTTATGAAAATGGAGAGGTTTTTCAGCACTTTGGTCATACCAAACAGTTCAAAGTGTATGAAATAGAGGATGGTAAAGTTGTGTCATCTGAAATTGTAGAAACAAATGGACAGGGGCACAGTGCTCTGGCAGATTTTTTGCATGAACAGGCGGTTTCTACAGTAATTTGCGGAGGCATTGGCGAGGGTGCACAGGCGGCACTCACAGAACAGGGAATTGAGCTGTTTGCCGGTGTCAGTGGACAGGCAGATGAGGCAGTAGAAAAATATATCAAAGGGGAACTTACTTCTACCGGTGCCAATTGTGATCATCACGGTGAAGAAGGTTCCTGTGGCGGACACGAAGATGGCGGATGTGGTTCTGCATGTGGGGGCGGCTGTGGCGGCTGTCACAGTAAACCGACTTTTGAGGGCAAGAATGTCGGAAAGACAATGAGGGTACATTACAAAGGTACATTTAATGATGGAACTCAGTTTGATTCTTCCTACGACCGTGGTGAGCCGCTGGAGTTCGTTTGCGGTGCGGGAATGATGATTTTAGGATTTGATAAAGCAGTGGCAAATATGGAAGTTGGACAGATTGTGGATGTTCATTTGGAACCGTCGGAAGCGTATGGAGAAGCGGACCCCGATGCGATATTTACAGTGGAAATTGATAAGATGCCAGGAGCGGAGGCGTTGGAGGCCGGACAGCAGGTATATCTTCAAAATATGTACGGACAGCCGTTCCCGGTAAAAGTCACAGCCAAAGATGAAAGCACGATAACATTTGATGCGAACCATGAGATGGCTGGCAAAGAGTTAAATTTCCAGATTGAAATTGTAGAGATTTTATAGGAAAACCGGTAAAGGGAAAGTGAGGGCACTATGGAACTTGAAATAAGCGTAGAAGATTTGTTAAACAAAAGAAAAATTGAATCAGACCGCATAGAGTTTAAAGCAGGATGGAACCCGGATGACATCTATCATAGTGTTTGTGCATTTGCAAATGATTACAACAATGATGGTGGTGGATATATTGTTGTCGGTGTTGAAGAAAAAAACGGAGTAGCAGTACGCCCGGTAAAAGGAATTTCGGAGTATATGTTGGATGAAATTCAAAAAGAAATGCTCAGTTACAACAATATGATTTCTCCACCATATTTTCCCAAAGTGATTCCGCTAGAAGTTGATGGAAAATGGATTCTTGTTATTGTGGCGAGAACCGGACAGCAGCGTCCTTACAAATCACCAGAACATGTTACCGGTAAAAAGGACAAGAAGTACAATTATTATATTCGTTATTTGACTAGTTCTGTTAAGGCAAATGCTGAGCAGGAAAGGGAATTGATTAATATGTCAGACCAGACTCCTTATGATTGCAGAGCGAATCATAAGGCTATTTTTGATGACATTTCACCTGTCCTTTTGGAAGATCATTTGAGAAAAACAGGTAGTAAATTAGCAAAACAAGTTAAAGAACGGGGTGTAGAGGAGATATTAGAAGATATGCAGTTACTGGT
>UMCT01049387.1_pt1 | contig 14688 bp, 14 predicted proteins | sample 1964291 | NCBI WGS metagenome assembly UMCT01 (sample SAMEA4835974, study PRJEB28245) | human gut metagenome | biome: gut microbiome; material: fecal sample | place: Denmark | collected 2008 | reverse complement strand
TTAAACTGCTGCTGTCCGTTAAACTGCTGCTGTCCATAATAAGCCTGCTGTGCCTGATTTACCTTTGGAGCTACAATGCCGTAAGCCCAGTTTGCAAGTCCGTTTAATCCAGGAACGTTTGCTTCGTTTCCTTTGGCTGTGTTTACAAGAGCCATGATACAGAAAATCAGAACTACAAGGCTTACAATACCATCAATGACAGAAATTGCTGTTCCCCATACAGAACCCATAAGAGGTATCTGGTATAAGAAATCGAAAATGTTTAAAATACCATTTACGATATCTGCAAAGATACATAAGAAAAATGCCTGAATTACCTGACGGGAAGCCCACTCATTTTTCTCAACAATGAGAACAAAGCCAGCCAGTAATGCAAGAACGGTGCTGTATCCTAAGAATGCAAGGATAAAAGCTGCTACTGCATAAAATGATAATCTGATACCTAATTTACCTTTTTCCATTATATTTGTTCCTCCTGAAATGGTTTAATATTTTACAATATATAAGTATACTGTTCTTATGAGAAAAAAGCAAATGGATTCAGGAAAGAATAAGCAAAAAAGAGGTAAAATGCAGGAGAAAAAAACTGTGAATTCTCTCTTGACGGATACGCACAGCTTTGGTAAACTATATGAGTGTGAATTGACATAATTAAATATGAGGCGTCTTAGCCAAGTGGTAAGGCACGGGTCTGCAACACCCTTATCGCCGGTTCAAATCCGGCAGACGCCTTTTTAAAGAGAACCGAAAAGGTTCTCTTTTTTTAATAGTAGTTGTAATATGAAAGTATGCAGAAATGAAATCCCGGAAAAGCCTATTATAATAAAAGCTGCTAACACATATCCGGTTATTTTTGGTAACAATATGGGAATAGAAACTGGTAGTGCATTTATGCAAATACATAAAAAAGTAGCTGGAAGATATTTAAAAGTCAATATAACTGCATTTTTTACGGTATATTTTAAAGTAGTTCTGTATTGATCCGGAAGAAAAAATGCATAAATAAGAAATCCCTGCAATAACAACAAAATAAGAAATTGTATACAGAGAGTGAGAGACCTGAAAAAGGTTTCTGGCATAAAAGGTAAAATGTATAAGTTAATCAGACAAAATATAAATAAAATCATTACAGGTAGCCAAAGAAGAATATTTTGCTTTAAATTTTTTCTCCAAAAGAAAAAATAAGTTCTTGCAATATAGGATTCTGTATTTTGTGAAAGTTTTAAATTTGTTTGATAAAGGGCGTAAAAGGATACCCCGATTGTAAAGATAGGAAGGGATGTAATAATGAATAAAAAATTTAAAGCAATTAAACTGGTAAATTTGTTGATAAATCGAAAAAATTTACCATCAAGTGAAAAGAAGTTTTCCATAGTATAATATCCTTTCAAAATTAATTCTATATTGTGGAATCCCGGATAATAAGTTTTGTTTTATATTCCATATATGAATGAGGAGAGTTTGGATATTGTATCCGCTCTAACATCTGGCGGGCTGCAGCAATACCAAGGTATTTTTTTGGAGTCTGTATTGTAGTGAGAGAAGGCGTAATCCTTTCAGAAGCAGGAATATCATCAAATCCTACTACACTTACATCTTTTGGAATCTGATAACCCAAAAATTGAAGAGCATATATTAATTGGATTGCTGTATGGTCATTCCCACAAATAAATACATCCGGAACAGAAGCCATCTTTTGTAATTTTTTAACGACTGTTTGAAAGTCCTGAAATTCATCAGAAGTTTCTGTTAATAAGCAATGTTTCCGGTCTAGTTCCAGGTGATTATCAGAAAGACATTCTTGTAATGCATCAAAACGTTCCTGAAAACCTCGTCCTACATTTGCGGAATAAATATCTCCAACAAAGGCAAAACGCTCGGCACCCTTGGAAATTAAATAATTTACAATCCGGTGAATATTTTTTTTGTTCTCCATAGTAACAATATCTATCATATCTAAAACAGGATTATAATCCTTTGGTAAATCAACAGTAATAATTGGAAGATTATATTGTAACAATGCATTGCAGATAGCCCCATCACAAATTTCCACTAGAATAATACCTTTAATGGAAGGATCTTTTAATGCAGTAGGAAAATCCATTTTTTTCAAATCACTTTCAGACATGATTCCAATTACAAGATGATAATGTGCATTAGATAAGATGGATTCAATACCTGTTAAAACCGCAGTCCAGAATTCAGAGTCTGGTGCATAGGTTTTGGTAAGAAACAGGATAGAACCATTATTCACATTAGATGGAGAAGTAACATCTCCCGATTCGGAAAAAAGTTCTTTGTTTATGTTATTGTAATTCAGTTCTCTGGCTTTATTTAAAACCCGCTGCTTTGTTTTCGAAGAAACTTCATTACTGTTTTTTAAAGCTTTAGCAACAGTATTTCTGGATAAGTTTAATTCTTCGGCTAATTGTTTAATCGTGCATTTCATACTTCTACCTCCAGATTTATTGTAACACTTTATTAAAAATAAAGGAAGAAGAAAATGTGCGAAAAATAAAAATGCACGAAATGCACAAAATAACAATGAAAAGATGTATAACATGTATAAAACAACAGTTTTTATTATGTAAAAAAATTAGAAAATGATAAAATTGAGAAAGCTATGTTGAAAATAAATAGTGCATATGCTACAATTTAAGCATAAAAAGAACGAAAAAAACGTGCAAATAGTGCAAAGAGAGGTGCGTATGAAAAAATTATTGTACAGACCAAAAGATGCATGGGTTGGAGATTTAATACCATATTATGAAAATGGAACTTTTTATGGTTATTATCTGCATGATCCAAGAATCAGGGACAAGGAGTATGCAGAAGAAACTACCTGGCATCTTGTAACAACAAAAGACTTTGTAAATGTGGAATACAAAGGGGAAGCAATCAAGAGAGGAGGAGATGACAAGCCAAATAAGAATGCTTACACTGGTTCCGTAATAAAAGACAAAGAAAATCTTTATCATGCATTTTTTACTGCGTATAATGAAGATATAAAAATTAATGGAAAAAGTGTACAGTCTGTAATGCAGGCAGTAGGAACAGATTTAGAACATCTTAATACGGTAGAAGAATTTTTGTTTGTTTCTGATGGAAAGCAATATGAAGAATTTGACTGGCGGGATCCATTTGTATACTGGAACGAAGAAGATGAATGTTATGACATGCTTCTGGCTTCAAGAATTAAAGGAGGAGGTGAATTAAGGGGAGGCTGTATTGCATTGTGTAAGTCAAAGGATTTGAAACAATGGACCTATGAAAAACCGTTTTATGCCCCTGGCATGTATATCACCATGGAATGTCCTGAAATTTTCAAGATGGGAAATTACTGGTATCTGGTTTTCTCCACTTTTTCGGATCAATTTACTACACATTATAGAATTTCAAAAAGTCCAAACGGACCATGGGAAATTCCTGAAGATGATGTCTTTGACACCAGATCAGATTATGCAATCAAAACCGCATCAGATGGACAGCGAAGATTTGCATTTGGATGGATTGCAAGCAAATATGGAAATAAAGATTTTGGACCATGGGAATGGGGTGGAACAATGGTGTTCCATGAATTGATTCAGAATCCGGAAGATGGAACATTAAAAGTCCGTGTTATTCCAGGTGTGAAAGAGTTCTATGATGAAGTACAGGATATGAAACCAGCAGCAGGCTATAATAGCCGGATAACAAAGACAGAAAAAGGAATTCATGTAATAAGTGATACCTTAGGCTCCGGTGTCTATGAAATTCCGGAAGATTGCTTTTCAATTGAAATGGATGTCTGTGTGAAGCGGGGACATGAATTCGGAATAGCGTTACATGTTGATTCTGAAATGGAAAAGGGTTATTTTTTAAGAATGAATCAACGGAAAAAGGAAGTAGCATGGGATATGTGGCCACGTTCAGAAAAGGGCATCTATCAGTGGCAGATAAAAGGTGATGTACCATACCAGATAGAAACATCCAGAAGGCTTCCGGATGCAGATGAATATCATTTACTGATAATAAGAGAAGATGATATCTGTATTGTGTATATTAATGATGAAATTGTATTATCTACCAGAATGTATGATCACAAAGGTGGCTATGCCGGTGTTTATGTGGTACAGGGAGAAGTGGAATTAAACAATTTTGTGATAAAAACAAGAAAAGAGAGGGATTAAAATGAAAAAGAGAATGATGAGTATTTTATTGTTAGCAACAATGGTAACAGGGTTGATTGCAGGCTGTGGTTCTACAAAAAAAGAAGCAAAAAATGATGATGATGTGGTAACTGTTACGTGGATGACATCAAGACCTGTGGATGGTGAAATAGATCAGGTAATGCATGAAATTGCAGATCAGTACAGTAAAGAAAAAGGCGGAAAGTGGAAAATTGAATTTGAAACAACAGCGGACAGACCTTCCTATTTACAGAAATTAAAGACATTAATTGCCGGAGGCAATATGCCGGATATAATTGATATTGATGCCGATCCATATTGTCAGGAGCTGGTAGATGCAGGAATGTTAGTAGATGTAAAACAATTTTTAAAAGATAATGACAGATATGATGATTTCTATCCGATTGCATTAAAATATCAGGAATTTACAGATGGTTCCATGTATACTTTACCATTAGAATATCATGTGGAAATGACATGGTATAACAAAGAAATTTTTGAACAGTATAATCTGACACCACCAACTACCATGGATGAGTGGCTGAATGTATGTAAAACCTTAAAAGATAATGGAATTACACCGATTTCAGTAGATGGTGTTGACAGATGGCCGGTACAGAGATACTTAGCAATGCTTCCATTTAGAGAAACCGGAAATGATTTTATCATTAATTTAAGAGATGGAAAAGAGAAAATGGACAGTGAAACCGGAAGAGAAGCAGCAGAATTTATGAAAGAAATGGGTCAGTATTTTAATGATGGATTTGCTGCAACAGACTATGCAACAGCACAATCAATGTTTTTAGATGGAAAATCTGCAATGTATTATATTGGTGACTGGGAAATCGGCGCTATGCAGGATGCATATAAGCAGGGTAAAATTGATTATTTTTATCTTCCTACTATTGAAGGTGCAAAAACACAGCCAAATGAATTTTGTATAAATTCTGGAATTGGTATGGCATTTAATGCAGAAACATTTGATGAAAAAACAAAAGATTTTATCTTATATGTAATTGATAATTATGGTAAATTATATGCTGGAAAACAGCAGATGTCTCCAATTAAAACCGATTTACCGGATGATGTTGAATACTCAGATCTTTATCTGAAAATTCAGGAAGATATGCAGTCTACAGGTGAAAACTTCCTGAAGCCTTGGGATACATACCTTGATTCCAATACCAATACCGTTATGCAGGATAATTTATTATTGCTGGCGTCCGGTGATTTATCAGTAGACGATTTTTGTAAACTGGTAGATGATTCTATTGCAGAATATACAAAATAAGTAAATGACATATCGAGATATGTATTATCATGATTGGTAATACATATCTCGTAACAGACTTATATAAATGAAAAGAAAGGAGTTATAATGGGCGTTATAAGAAACAAAAAGGCCTTTCTGGCATTTTTACTTCCAGGATTATTGTTCTATATTTTGGCAGTATTTTATCCAATAGAAGAGTCTATTCGATTAAGTTTTATGAAATGGGGAGGAATAGGAAAAAAGCAGTTTGTCGGATTGAAAAATTATGTAACTATGTTTCATGACGAAGTTTTTTATGAGGCATTTTTTAACAATCTGATTTACCTTGTTATTGTAGTTTCCATGCAATTATTAATTGGACTGTTTTTTGCAATATTGCTGACATATATGACAAAGCATGTGACACTGGTTAAAACGTTGTATTATGTACCATGTATTATTACAACAGTTGCTATCACACAGCTTTTTAGAAGTATGTACTCAACAGAGCCTATGGGATTATTGAATCAGATATTACAAAAAGTAGGTTTAGGTGGAATGGTAACGTCCTGGCTTGCGAAAGTAAGTACTGTATTACCAGCTGTATCCATACCGGAAGGATGGAGATTTACTGGAATGTATATGGTTATATTTTATGCTGCACTGGTTTCATTAGATCCTTCTGTATATGAAGCTGCCAAAATAGATGGCGCTTCTGAAATGCAGATATTATTTAAAATTAAAATGCCATTGATAAAAGATATTATACTTCTGACTTTGACGATGTGTTTGACAGGAGCATTAAGAGGATTTGATATTCCATTTTTATTGACAAGTGGTGGACCGGGAAATGCCAGCGAATTAATGTCTACATATATGTATAAAAAGGCGTTTTCAAGTAACCAGTATGGTTATGGCAGTACTTTAGCGGTGTTTATTATTATTGAAAGTATTTTAGTTGTTTATATTTTAAGAAAAATTTTTACTTCAAAGGAACAAAAAGAAGAAAAAAGAATTGAAAAAGAACGCATCAGAAGGAATAGGAGGGGAAATCATTGAAGAAAAAAATAATAAAAATAATATTTGCAGTATTGATTATTCTCTTCTTAATCATTCAGATATATCCGGTCATATGGTTGTTTGTTGCAAGTGTGAAACCAACCGTAGAGTTGTCAGCAGCTCCATTTGCATTTCCAAAGAGTATTACGCTGGAAAATTTTTCTAAGGTTTTATCAGATGGTAAAATCGGTATGTATATGTGGAATAGTTTAAAGGTGACCGCTATTTCGCTGATTCTGATTGTAGTATTAAGTTCTACTGCAGGATATGCATTGTCAAAATTTAAAGTAAGAGGAACAAAAACAATTTATTCTTTCTTTACATTTGGAATTATGGTTCCAGTACAGATTACATTAATACCATTATTTATTTTTTATAGTAAACTAGGTATTTTAAATACAAGTTTTTCTTTAATATTACCACAGGTAGGATTTGCATTACCTTTATCAGTTATGATGTTTGTAAGTTTTTACGAATTTGTTCCGAATGAATTGATAGAGGCAGCGGTTGTTGATGGGTGTTCACCGCTTCGGACTTTTATTCAGATTGTGTTCCCATTAGCAAGAAATACCGTTATTACAATTGCTTCCATGTATAGTATTCTGATTTGGAATGACTTTATTTTTGCAAATACATTTATTAGTGATACTTCAGCCAAGACAGTGGCAATGGGATTAAAAGATTATGTCGGAGCATTTGGAAATGTGGACTGGGGTTCAACATTTGCTGCAATAGCAATTTCAATTCTTCCTCCATTGGTAATCTATTTTGCATTAAATAAATGGGTAACAGCTGGAATGACTATGGGTGCAACGAAAGGATAAGGTATAAAATGGATAAAAATATGATTATGCTGCCAGGAACAGCAGCAATGCTTCCCTATCTGACACATGGAAAAAGCAGGGCGATTAATGCTGAAAACAGGACGGGAGAAAAGGGAAAAGGTGGTATGGCAGCCAGCGGTCTCGGAAAATCAAGAAAAGGCAGTCCTTGTTTGAATGATATCCAGCCGGGAGAGACGGTCGTTTTAGGAGAAATAGATGGTCCGGGAATTATTCATCATATATGGATAACAACGGATAATAAAACGTCAGAAGGAGATTGCTTTGTTCTTAGGGACCTGGTTCTCAGAATGTATTGGGATGGCGAGGAAAATCCATCCGTAGAAGCACCGTTAGGGGATTTTTTCTGTTGTGGATTTGGAAAAGAGTGTTATATTAATTCCAGTCTTATAACAGTTGTCCCATCCAGAGGGTTAAATTCTTATATTCAGATGCCATTTAAAAAGAGAGCAGTTATTACATTAGAAAATCAGCATGCAAATGCAATTCCGGCTTTTTTTTATCAGATTGATTATAATTTATACAATTATCTGCCAGAAGAAACGGAATATTTTCACGCAAGCTGGAGGAGAGAAGCTCTTACCGAGCTGGGAAAAGATTATGTTATTGCAGATGGAATAAAAGGTAGTGGTCATTATATCGGTACATATATAGCATTGTCTACACTTCAAAGATATTGGTGGGGTGAAGGAGAAGTAAAGTTTTATATTGATGGAGATGAACAATATCCAACAATCTGTGGAACCGGAATGGAAGATTATTTTGGAGGTTCCTGGAGTTTTGCCAAACATGAAAACGGAAAAACGATAGAACAGACATATACAACTCCTTTTCTTGGATATCCATATTATTCAAGGCATGATGATCTGGTAAATAATTTATACCATAATGATGATTGTCCACCAATGCGCGGTTTTTATCGCTGGCATGTCATGGATCCAGTATTTTTTGATGAGGAGCTTAAGGTTACTGTGCAACAGATTGGTGTTGGACATAAAGGTTTATTTGAACGTCAGGATGATTTGTCAAGTGTTGCATACTGGTATCAGAAGGAACCACATAATGTTTTTTCAAAGCTTCCTGAGAAAGAAAAAAGATGGCCAAGATAGAAAAGGGAGCAGAAAGGTCAATTGATGTCAAAGGAAAAAATGCTTCAGGAAATTGAACGGGCACAAATAGTAATTAATCAGAATAAAGAAAAAGTTTCACAGGGAAAAATGAGGCAGAAATACCACTTTATGGCAGAAACGGGATGGATTAATGATCCTAATGGATTGATATATTTCAAAGGAAAGTATCATTTTTTCTATCAGTATAATCCATATCAGAGTTTTTGGGAAAATATGCACTGGGGACATGCTGTCAGTGATGATTTGATTCATTGGGAGTATCTTCCGGTTGCATTAGCACCAAGTGAACCTTATGAAGATCATTTGAAGGGTGGATGTTTTTCCGGAAGTGCAATTGAATTTGACGGAAAGCTATATTTAATATACACAGCAGCAACGAATCATGGAAATGGATTTGTCCAGACACAGTGTGTTGCTTATAGTGAAGATGGTATTCATTTTGAAAAATATGAAAAAAATCCAGTTTTAACAGCACCGGAAGGAATTTCGCCAGATTCCTTCCGGGATCCCAAGGTATGGAAACACGAAGACAGCTATTATATGGTATGCGGAGCTTCAAAAAATCAAAAAGGACAGGCGTTATTGTATCGCTCGGAAGATTTGATACATTGGACATTTATAAATGTATTAGCAGAAAGCAGGGGAGAATGGGGAACCATGTGGGAATGTCCTGATTTCTTTCGTATAGGAAACCGGTATGTTTTAACTTTTTCACCTATTGATGCAGGAGAGAGGACTTGTGTGTATTTAACCGGTTCGTTTGATTATGATACCGGCAAGTTTGATTATGATGTTTCAGGAGAAATTGATTGGGGTTTTGATTATTATGCACCACAATCATTTCAGGCACCGGATGGAAGAAGAATTATGGTTGCATGGGCAAATGAATGGGAATGGATGCCGTTTTTTAAAGACTGGGGACCGACTTACAGGGAAGACTGGTGTGGATTCTTTAATTTTCCGCGCGAAGTTAATATGACCAAAAGTGGAAGATTGAGTTTTGTTCCGATACGGGAGTTAAAAAAATATAGAAAAAAAACTGGTAAATATGTTCAGGACAAGTTGGTGATTTGTGATTCGCAACAAGAGTTAAAATCAGATGATGGAATAGCATTTGAGCTGAAATTTAATATAAATTTACGAGCGAGCAATGCACAGCAATTACTTGTAAAATTAAGATGCGATGAAATAAATCAAACAGTTTGTATATTTGATTTGAAGAATGGAGAATTAAAAGTAAATCGTAATAAGGCAGATGGATGGAGTAAAGGGATATCACACAGTATACTCTTTTTAAAAGAAAAAGATGTATTAGATGTTCATATTTTATCTGATCAAAGTTCCTTAGAATTATTTACTGATAATTATCAAAATAATCATTCTATGAATGTATTTGCGGGAAATGAACAAAATAAAATATATTTTCAGGCAGTAGAAGGAAGTGTTGTGCTGGAAAATGTAGAAGTGTATGGAATTGAACCGTGAAAAAATGAATTTCATTTCATGGTATGATGATATAGAAGAAAAGGAAATGATAAACCAGTTCGGAAAAGAACTGGTTTCATTTCTATAAAAACAAAAGGAAGAAATATAGGAGGAATCGTAATATGAAAAAGAGCTTTGATGTTATTGCATTGGGAGAATTATTAATTGATTTTACGATGAATGGACAGAGTGAACAGGGGAATGATTTGTTTGAAGCATGCCCTGGTGGAGCGCCATGTAATGTTCTGGCAATGTTAAATGAAATGGGAAAGAAAACAGCATTTATTGGCAAAGTTGGAAAAGACCAGTTTGGAAAATTGCTTCGAAATACGTTAAATGATATTGGAATTGATACCTCCAATCTTTTTACAGACAGTACTGTAAATACAACACTTGCATTTGTACATACATTTCCGGATGGTGACCGTGAGTTCTCTTTTTATCGTAATCCGGGTGCTGATATGATGCTGACAGAAGATGAAATTAATACAACATTTATTTCCCAGGCAAAAATTTTCCATTTTGGAACGTTATCTATGACACAGGATAGTGTAAGAGCTGCAACAAAGAAAGCGGTTAAAGCGGCAAAGGAGAGTGGAGCACTCATTTCATTTGATCCAAATTTAAGGGAACCTTTGTGGAGTTCATTAGAATTAGCCAAAGAACAGATGAATTATGGATTTAGTCAATGTGATATATTGAAAATCTCTGATAATGAGATTCAGTTTGTTACTGGAAAAGAAGATTATGATGAGGGAATCAGATGCCTTCAGGAAAAATATCAGATACCACTCATTCTCTTAACAATGGGAAAAGAAGGAAGCCGCGCTTATTATAAGGGAATGCGTGTGGAATGTAGTGGATTTTCTGTAAAGACAATCGAGACAACAGGTGCAGGAGATACGTTTACGGGAAGTGTGCTGAATTATCTTCTGGAACATGATTTTAATAATTTGACAGAAAAGCAGTTGGAGGAACTTTTAAAGCTGGCAAATGCAGCGGCAGCTATAGTGACAACCAGAAAAGGTGTTATCCGTGCAATACCAAAAAAGAGTGAAATAGAAGAACTTATTCAAAGGAATATGTTATAATTTATAAAAAGATTTGGACAATAAAAAGAGCTGTGGCACAGTCAGAGGTTGGGTCGGTCAGCTCTTTTTTTTGTAACCTTTTCCCATCCTCACTTGTATATATAGTGAAAGGCCTTTTAAACAGAAAAGAAATATGAGGGATCACTCATGAGAATAGCAACTGAGGTATTAGTGGAAAAGTATAAAGACCATTTATTTGCAGCGGCTTTCAATGTCTGTAAAAATGCAGCAGATGCCGATGATGTGGTGCAGGATACTTTTCTTCAATATCATACAACCAACAGACAATTTGAAAATGAGCAGCATATCAGAGCATGGCTCATTCGGGTGGCAATCAATAAAGCAAAGAATATCAATCTTTCTTTCTGGCGGCAGAAGGGTGTGCCGTTAGAAGAATATATGGAGACACTGACATTTGAGACACCAGAAGCCCAGACACTGTTTACAGAAGTCATGAAGCTTCCAGAGAAGTATCGAATCGTCATACATTTATTTTATTATGAGGATTACACCATCCGGGAAATCGCGAAGATTATGAATGTGACAGAAAGCAACGTGAAGGTCAGGTTGACACGTGGTCGCAGACTGCTCAGAAATGTATTAAAGGAGGAATGGGAAAATGACAGATAAAGAAAGATATAAACAGGCTTTTTCCTCTTTGCATGCCTCCGGACATATTTCTTTGGAGGTCAATATGAATCATAATAGAAAATTTCATCCAACACGTAAATTAATCGCAGCAAGTGCCTGCGCCATATTGTTGTTAGGTGGCAGCAGTGCCTATGCAGCGTATCATTTCCTAAGTCCGTCACAGATTGCGGATGAAGTAGCGGACAATGGAGCATTGAGCCGGGCATTTGCCGGAGAGGATGCGGTAAGCGTCAATGAGACGCAGCAGAGCAATGGCTATGATATTACCTTATTAGGACTGGTGTCCGGAGAAAAATTAGAGCTTTGTGTACCACAGGAAACTCGGGTAAATGTCAGCAAATCACATACTTATGCAGCTGTTGCAATTGCAAAAAGTGATGGAACCGATATGGAATACCGTAATTTTTTTGTGGCACCGTTAATCAATGGCGTGTCTGTTTTGGATGCAAATGCAGCAACCATGGATGAGACACTTACCTGGTTCTGTAAAGATGGAGTTCTTTATGAGCTGATAGAATGTGATGATTTGGAAATATTTGCAGACCGCGGTGTACAGTTGGGAATTGTGGACAGCTTCGGGAGCGAAACGGCTGCATTTCGAATGGACAATGAAAGTGGCTCTTACCGTAAAGTGGAAGGCTATGCTGGCACAATTGCACTTTTCACCCTGCCATTAGATACCACTAAGGCAGACCCGGCGGCAGCGGAGGAGTACCTTAAGAAGCTTGAAGAAGCTGCGGCAGGAGCTGAGGCAGCAGATACGGAAGGAACTGTCGGCAGAGCAGAAGTCAGCGTAATTACCGGAGCAGAAAGTAAAGCTGCAGCAGGCTATATGAATCAGCAGGTTAGAGATTTCGTGGATGGAATTACAGCAGATAATTTATCGGATTATTTTGAAATCGTAAAGGATTATCCGGTATTTTCTGCTACACCGGACGAAAATGGCTGGGTAGATTTTGGAACACAGTATATTGAAAAAGAAGATTATGTTGCAAATGGCGGAAGCGGCGAAGTTTCCAACTGGCTTGCAGAGGATGAATATTTTAGCGTCAATGCAATTACCATGTCAGGAAACGATGGAAAAGAAGATGCTTCCACACTTCGGATTTCCGTTGTTTTCCGCAATGAAGACGGAAGTCTTACAGAAGCATTGTATCAGATAAAACCGGACTGCGTCGATTTGATAAAGTAAATTTAGTAAAGATATGACATAAAAAGAGGTTGTTGCACCGGATAGATTTTTTACCAAAATCCGGCTGTGGCAGCCTCTTTTAAAATGCATTTTCTTATGATAAGATTATGGCAAAAATGAGAGCATTGCAAAGGTCTATGATTCCATAGATGAAGTTTTTGTGGATGATGAAGTGGATATTATTTATATCACAACGCCCCACAATACCCATTATGAATTTATGAAAGCCGGAAGAGGTTGTGAGCCAGAGAAAGGTATCACCAACTGGTTCAGACGAGCAGGCAACCATCTTATTAAAAAATGATTCAGACCAGATGGCAACAGTTGCGCTTTCCATGCATTCCAAGCAGCCAAAGCGGGCAATGATAAGCTGTGAAAAGGTGTTTTTATAGCTTTCAGGTATTTATAAAAAACACTCATGGTTACAGGTTAAGGAAATCGTAAGAATTCGGACATTGACGTAATACATGATATTGATTAAGATGGAATAAGATGAGAAGTAAGGAAGTTAAAGAAAATGGAAGCTTATAGTAAAGATACTTATTTCATGAATATATTAAAACAGGTTGAGGCAGAAACCAGAATTTTGCAGTCCAAGGAGCATATCCAGCATGGAACCACCACGGTATATGAGCATTGTGTTCAGGTGGCATATGAAAGTTACCTTTTTGCAAAAGAACATCAGCTTCAGGTAAAAATGGAGCAGCTGATCCGGGGTGCATTGCTTCACGATTATTTCTTATATGACTGGCATAACCAGCTGACGCCGCATCATCTGCATGGATTTTTCCATCCGGGTGTAGCATTGCGGAATGCCAGCATGGATGTGGAATTAACTCCGATAGAGCATGACATTATCAAGAAGCATATGTTCCCGCTGACACTGGTGCCGCCGAAATACTTGGAAAGCTGGATTGTCTGCTGGATTGATAAGAAATGTTCTACCAGAGAGACCTTACAGCGCAGATGCAGGGAGGAAGTATGTTAGTACAGGTAAGAGAATTTATGGACACATGCGGAAATGTGTTCCTGCATTTTTTGGTAGCCGGCAGAATTTATTTCCTTTGGTTTGTGATTTACAGTGCAGCAGGATGGCTTTATGAAGCTACCATTTGCTCCCAGATAAAATATCATAAATTTATCAACCGTGGCTACTTAAGAGGTCCGTGGATTCCGATTTATGGAGCGGGAGCAGTGCTTAATTACTGGCTCATCGGCTGGATTGGAAATGTGCCGGCAATCTTTGTGGCAGCCATGTTTACCTCCGGCGTAGTAGAGTATATTACTTCTTATGCGATGGAGCGTATGTTCCACAAACGCTGGTGGGATTATACCAGATACAGATATAATCTGAACGGAAGAATCTGTCTTTATGGCTGCATCATATTTGGAATCGGAAACGTGATACTGCTCCGCTTCGTTCATCCGGTAATCATGCAGCTTACCGCAGCAATTCCGGAGCTGGTGCTCACCAGAGTGGTACTTTTCCTATATATTCTCTTTGTAGTTGATGTGGTTTATACGACCGTACATATGGAAACCGTCCGTGCAAGAATGGAAAAGCTGGCACGGCAGATGCGGGACCGGAAAGAATGTTACCTTTATATGGCAGGGGAGCAGAAGGAGTACTGTAAAATTTACTTCGAAGAGAAGAAGGAGCGTTGCAGCAGCTTTGTGGAAGAGAAAAAAGAACGTTGTAGCAGTTTTGTGGAAGAACGGAAAGAACTGTGTGTTCAATATGTGGAGAAAGTGAAAGACCGGTTCCGGGGGTAGAAGCCTTCGGTACCGGTTTTATAAATATTTTACTTGTTTTCTTC
>UMCT01007408.1_pt1 | contig 14692 bp, 10 predicted proteins | sample 1964291 | NCBI WGS metagenome assembly UMCT01 (sample SAMEA4835974, study PRJEB28245) | human gut metagenome | biome: gut microbiome; material: fecal sample | place: Denmark | collected 2008 | reverse complement strand
TATCCGTTGGGATATCGGTATCGAGAGTAGGGTCGTCGGCTCAGATAAAGGCGTTTAAGCAGGTTGCTGCAACGCTGAAGGGCGAATACGCGCAGTACAAGGAGCTCGCGGCATTTGCGCAATTTGGGTCGGATTTGGACGCCCGTACGAAGTCTATAATAGACAAGGGCGACAGGCTTGCCGAAATAATGAAGCAGACGAACAACAATCCGATGAGCGTGGAAATAGAAATTGCTCTGTTGTGGGCGCTCAAAAACGGATTTTTTGCGGACGTGGAGGTATCGAGGGTTTCCGATGCAAAAGCTTCGCTCGAAAGCTATTTAAGGGCGCGCGGGGCTGAAGTATTAAAGAAAATAGTCGAACGCAAGGCGTTTGACGACGAGCTTGATGCCGAAATGAAGGCCGTATGCGCCGAATGGAGGAAAACGTTTGCGTAATAGCCTATGAAAGGGATGCGCGATATAAGAAACCGCATGAAGGCGGTTGCGAGCACCGGGCAGATAACCCATGCGATGGAGCTTGTTGCGGCGTCGAAGATGAAGAAGGCGCAGAACAGTGCGGAAGCGGGCAGGGCGTATGCGATACTGTTGATGGATTTGACGGAGACGGTATTGGAACGCCTTGGGAAGTCGCTTGTGCAGGCTGGCGGCGTAGCGCCCGGCAAGAAGCGCCTGATAATCGTGTTTTCGACAGACAAGGGTTTGTGCGGCAGCTTGAATACGAATATATTCAAGTCGATATCCGAGATAGGGCGCGCAGACGCGGACTACATAGCGGTTGGGACGCGCGCAGGGAGATTTATAGCCAAGAGTGGGCGAACCTTGAAGGGGCAATTCAAGGTGGGCGACACAGTGACATTTGCGCAGACGAGCAAGATAGCAAACTTTGCGATAAAATTGGCGAAGGAGAGCGGCGAATACGGGAGTATAGAAGCGCTCTATCCGATATTTGTAAATACGCTTAAGCAGGAGACGGCGTTGGTGAAGCTCGCGCCTGTTGACGACTTGCATACGTTCATAGACAGGCTCAGGAAGACGTATAAAATGGACGACATGCCCCGTGTGGAGGAAGACCGCAACATAAAGTTTGAGCCTTCAGCGGACGAGGTTTTGTCGAGGCTGCCGCAGTTCTACATAAAGCAGAGCTTGCACCACATAGCGTTGGATGCGAAGGCGTCGGAGCATTCTGCGAGAATGGTTGCGATGAAGAGCGCCAGCGACAATGCCGACACTCTGATGGCCGAATTGAACTTGGAGTACAACAAGGCGCGGCAATCCGCGATAACGACAGAGATATTGGAGCTTTCATCCGCCGCCGCCGAGACAAACAACGACACAATTTAAGGAAGACGAAGAGATGAGTTCAGGGACAATAAAACAAGTGATAGGAGCGGTAGTGGACGTCCAGTTTCCGAGTGACTCGATACCTGCGATATACAACGCGCTGACGACCGGGGCGGACGGTAAAATAGTATTGGAAGTGCAGCAGCAGCTTGGAGAGGGAGTAGTTAGAACTGTTGCAATGACCTCGACCGAGGGGTTGAGGAGGGGCGACAAAGTTGTCGATACGCAATCGCCGATAAAAGTGCCGGTTGGCGGGGCGACCCTTGGGCGCATATTTAATGTGACGGGCGACCCGATAGACCAGAAGGGGCCAGTTGCGACCGACGAGAGGCTCCCTATACACAGGGCGGCTCCGGGATTGTTGGAACAGAGCACGCGCACGGAAATTCTCGAGACAGGCATAAAGCCGATAGACTTGATATGTCCGTTTTTGAAAGGCGGGAAAGTCGGGGCATTTGGCGGCGCGGGCGTCGGTAAGACTGTCGTTATAATGGAGCTTATACACAATATCGCAAAGGCGCACGGAGGATTTTCAGTATTTGCGGGTGTTGGAGAGCGTTCGAGAGAAGGCAACGATTTGTACCGCGAAATGAGCGAGTCGGGAGTCATAGACCAGAAGAATCCTGAGAAGTCGAAAGTTGCGCTTGTGTACGGCCAGATGAACGAGCCTCCGGGAGCGCGCATGAGAGTTGCGCTAACTGCGCTTACGATGGCCGAATATTTTAGGGACATGCAAGGGCAGGACGTCTTGTTGTTTATAGACAACATATTTAGATTTTCACAAGCAGGCAGCGAGGTCAGCGCGCTGTTGGGGCGCTCGCCGTCTGCGGTGGGATATCAGCCGACACTTGCGCAGGAGATGGGCGAGTTGCAAGAGCGGATAACCTCCACAAAGAAGGGGTCTATAACGTCATTTCAGGCGGTGTACGTGCCTGCCGACGACTTGACCGACCCTGCGCCCGCCAATACATTTGCGCACTTGGACTCCACGATAGTGCTGGACCGTTCGATAGCGGCGTTGGGTATATATCCTGCGATAGATCCGCTCGCTTCGACATCAAATGCGCTTTCGCCCGACATAGTCGGCGCGGAGCATTTTAGGGTAGCGCGCGGAGTGCAGGAACTTCTGCAAAAGTACAAGGATTTGCAGGATATAATAGCGATATTGGGCATAGACGAATTGTCCGACGAAGATAAACTTACAGTATCGAGGGCGAGAAAAGTGCAAAAATATTTGTCGCACCCGATGCACGTATCGGAGGTATTTTCCGGAATACCCGGAACGTATGTACCCGTATCCGAAACAATAAAGGGATTTGCCATGATACTCGACGGCAAGCTCGACTACGTGAACGAAAACGATTTTTCGTATAAGGGCACGATAGAGGAAGTGTTGGAATCGTACGAAAAGAACAAGGGTAAATAATGTCGCTTACGCTTGAAATAGTGACGCCCGTCGGAGTGGTGTATCGCAAGGGCGAATTGGACGCCGTGACGCTGCCGGCGAGCGACGGCGAGATACAGATATTGCCTGGGCACATACCGTTAATTACGATACTTGACGCAGGGGCAGTGCTTGCGATAAGCGGCGGAAGCGAAGAAAGCATAGCTGTGGACACCGGATACGCGCGCTGTATAGCGGACACGGTTTCTGTTCTTACGGAGTCGGCGATAGACGTGCAGAGATTCGACGAAGATGAAATGCAGAAGGCGCGCGAAGCGGCTGAGAAGGCGTTGGAGGAGGCAAAGAACGCGAATGTCGATCCCGACGAGATAGAGAGATTGGAATCGCGCGCGCGCGTGGCGATAGCCGGGTTGCTTGCAAAGAGCCGCCGCAAGAGGTCATAAATTAGCGCGGCAAAGTGCGCCTAAATTGTTGCGTAATTTGCGCCATATAAAAATGCTTGAAGCAAAGCGCTATTTGCCCGCTTTAAGTGTGAGATAGGATACAATAAGCTTCTTGACACGAGTAAAAAAAACATAAAAATGAAATAGAGAAAAAGGCGTGGTTGCGCGAAGCGCTTCGTCTTATGGGAAATTTATTTATACGCTCCATCAATGAAAACAATAAATGCAATAAAACTTTTCGCCATACTATTGGCATCGTGCGCGAACGCATTTGCTTTGACCTACTATGCGGGCAAGAGGAATCCCGAGACAGAAGAGGAAAAAACGATGAAGTATTCCACTTGCCAATGGGGAAGCAGTCTCGATTTTGAAACACCGCCATTGCCGTCGAAGCCCGGCACAAACGATACGCTTGCGACGAGATATGGATCGTATAAGTTGGACATAGACGCGAATGTGAATGTTGGCGCGATTTCAAATGGCGATGGAGCGACAATCACTGCGAAGGGAAAAACGATAAAAGTCAAGCGCGGGCTTGGGACAAGCATACCCGGCGGCGGAACCACGACAGTTTCATTTGAAGATTGCAATATGGAATTTGGCGGCAATCTTTCAATAGGCTATTGGGACGGACACCGCGGCATAGGCAACGGCATAATGAGGCTTAAAAACACGCAATTTAATATGGCGGGGGCAATGGGTTGCATAATACCAGTCCACCCGTTGGTAAATTCGAGCACACGCGGCGGATTCACTCTCATATTGGAAGGCAAGACGGTTGCGACCTTTGGGGAAGGAACTGTTTTGGACACAATATTTGCTGAAAAGCCCGAGCAATGGGCATTTAAGATTCAGATGATAGAGGAAGACGGAAAAGTTCCCGCGCTAAAATTTGGATCCGACACCGATTTTACCGGATGCGACTTTGAGCTTAAAATAACACCTAATATAAAAAAGGGAACTTATGTTTTGATAGAATTTGCCAATAAGCAGAGCCAACTTGGAAAGCTTACACACTTTACGGTAAACGGTAATCCGTATTCTCTTGGGCAAACGGTAAATGTAGGCAACTTAAAGGCAACGATAACCGAGGGAGAAGTCGGCCGCCATTCCAAGTCTGACAAAAACGTTATCCTTACTATCAAATAGGTAAAAGCTAATACCAACACATATAGAAAAAATTTATAGAGCGCGCATTTTGCGCGCTTTTTTCGCGTACATACCATTTAAATTAACAAGGCATATTATCTCGTCTCGCTATGCCAAAGTGCACCACCGTAAAAAAAGTTAATTATATAATTTTTAAAACGAATTAAAAAGTGCGCCGAGCTTCAAATATATGCCGACTTTATTTCAGCTTCCGAGCGGAAAGCGTCAAGCGGAGAAATCGGAATGGGAAAAAAAACATTCGGGATTGCATCTACACAAAAATATAAATCTGGCCCACTCTCTTGATAAGAATATCCGCATGCGCCAATAAAAAAGGCGAATCCGGATAGGATTCGCCATTGGGATAAGAAAGGAATTTTATTTTCTGCGGCGCAGCGCGAAAACAAGAGCCGCAATTCCAAACAGCGCCGCGATTGCTTCCGGTTCCGGAACAGTATAAATGAGGCTTCCCGCGACGCCTTCACGTACCAATTCAAATTCACCTTCAAGAATCTTTCCGGATTCATCATACGCCGTAAAGACGCTTTCAACATCAATGTTTTCTGCCAAGTAATCAAACTCAAAAACAGTTATTTGCTGCGAGGCAAGATCCTCATCCGAGAAAACTATGTCTACCGGACTTGCTCCAATAAACAAGTCTCCGGTTTTTATAGTGCCATCAAACAGCAACGTCACACTGTCTCCACTGTCTATCGTCAGCCCGCCGACTTTTTCCGGAGACGAGAATTGAAGCGTCCCGCCATAGACGTAGAGATTGTCAACGGCGACTTCCGTATTCATTATAAATTTGCCGCTGTTTACATTGACAATGCCAATGCTCATATCCTTTTTCCCGTCCAAATCGTTTTCAAAACCATGTTGGCTGCCGTTGGCTGCCTTGTATATGGTAATGGATTGCGTGCCGCTGCCATTCATGTTTATATTTAGCTGGGAACTTACGCCGCTTTCCGTTGCGAAGACGCCCTCAAAAGAGCCGCCTGCAAATACGCCGGAGGAATTATTGTTAAAGTTTATTCCGACAGTCCCGTTTTTAGCGGTCGTCATGTAAACGGCTTTGCCGCTCGAATTCAATCCTCCAATATCAAGGTCAAACAAAGTTCCTGTATTGCTGTCGGAAGCAATCATGTCAAAGGCGTGGTACCCGACAGTGTCTGCGCCGTTTTTAACAAAGTTGAGCGCACCTCCAACAGTTAAAGTATAGGCGGAGGAAGTCTGCGAATACCCCAGGCGGAAACGTGTATTAAAATACTTGTCAGTCGTGAGAGTCATATTCCCGCCTATCGTAAGGAACTTTAAAGTGTCGGCTACAATTCTAACTGATTTTGACGAAGCATAATTAGAATTATAGACAGATGTATATTTCTCAGCGGCATTTACATAGCTTGACCAATCGGAAATAACAGACATCGATTTTACCATGTTAATCTCCGTGGCAACTGTCGCCGTGACTGAATTTACTTTTAAACCACTTATAGTCTGGTCCATTCTGACGTGCACCATACTTGGATTATTGACATCGAAAAAGATGTTCGATGTTTCAGAAGGAACCGTCTGATGGGAAACTGTGCCTGATGCGTCGGTTTTCCACAAAGAAACGATTTCCGATTTAAAATCGCCGTTCCAATCTTGGCCGCGCCAATAATAATCGGTTGATTCCTGTGCGAAAGTTGAAAAAGAGGATACAAACATTGCACCGCTCAGAAGCATTCCGGTTAGAGCATTTTTAATTAACGGAATGGAAGATGATATCTTTTTAGATGATAATGTTTTAGTTTTCATAGGTAAAGTGTCTATATAAACGTCTAATTTTAAAATCGGGAAAATCAACAGTTTTTAGAAGTTTTTTGTTGGACAGTTAAAATTTCTAAACAGTTATCCTTTTATTTTTGCTTGAACCAAAGCCGCAGATAAAATAGGCTATAAAATATGGCAGGCATTGATGAAAATATAGTTAGAGAGTATTTTGAAGCGAATGGGTTTCTCGTTTGCCAGGCAAATAAATACCAAGTCCAATCCCGCAAAAAGAGGGCCGACGAAAATATAGATTTCTTTGTGGAAAATCCAAACCCCTCCGAGGGCGAGCCCGCCTTTTTAATGACGCCTGCTGAACTCAGAAAATGCCGCCGCGCAATAGTCGCGGTAAAGGCATGGCACACGGCAAACTTCACCGAAAATATGATAAATGCATCAAAAGGCGGCATCTTCGATTTTGTCCAGAAGTCAGCCGTTAAGAAAGCTGAAGACTTTTTTGGCGATAAAGACGGAATTATGAAAATAGTTGCTGTTGCCGACTTGCCAAAATCTCGCGCAGAAAAGCAAAAGAGCATAGCTGCAATGCGCTCGCGCGGAATAGACGGGGCGGTGACATTTCCGCAAATGTTGAGATGGCTAATAGATTCTGTTGAGCCAAATACAAATTACGTAAAGAGCGATTTAATGCAGATGTTGAGGATTCTGAAAAATTACGGGTTGCTGCGCGGCGCGCAAATGAGCCTTTTTGAAAAATAGCTTTATTTTTTCTAAATACTGACGAAGTTAAAAGTAATTGCCGAATCTACAGAACATATTTTATCAGAAAGAGTCTAAATAAACATTCTCTAAATAAAGGCAGACATGAAAAAAATCAGCAAGAATTCATATCTTTTGGCGGCGCTATTGTCGTTTTTTGTATTTGTAACGGCCGGCATATTGCATGCGCAGGAAGCGCCCAAACCCGCAAAATCCGAAGTAAAAGCAGCGGTATTGAAGTCGGAAACCGACTTCGACAAGGCGTATGAGGCAGCCAAGAAGGAAGGGAAAAAGTTAATGCTTGAATTTGCGGGGCTCGATTGGTGCCCGCCGTGCAAGATGTTGCATAAATTTGTGGTGGGGACAGACGAATTTGCAAAATACGCAAATGAGAAATTGCATGTAGTGCTCGCGGATTTTAAACGCGGCGGAGAACCTGCCGACAAGAAAAACGCAAAGAAAATGCTCGAACTTGCGGAAAAATACAGACTGCGCTACTTCCCGACAATCGTTATAATAAACCCAAAAACGGATAAGGTTAAAATTCTGGAAGGTTTGCAGACCAAGACTCCGCAAGAGCTCATTGAGGTTATTGAAACTTTCGACAAATAGTCGGTTTTATATTATTATATTCGCTGTTTGATGTGTAAGAGTCCCGCTTTTATCGGCGGGGCTTTTTTATTTAAATTACTATTGAAACATTTGGGTTTTTGATGATATTTTTGTTTTCATGAAAAAATTTGCATTCTGCTTAACTTTGGCGGCATTTATTTTTGGGGCGAACGTAACCCTTTCTGCAGCCCAATATAAATATCCATTTTCAACGGGAAACAAAACGTGGAATGCATCATGGTGCTCCACTCCGGAATCGGACGGCAAAAGATACGAAATTTTGCACTTTCGCCGGACTTTTGAATTGCCCGAAAAACCCGAAAAATTCGAGATAAACGTATCCGCCGACAACCGCTTTCGGCTTTATGTAAACGGGAAATCCATAGCAACCGGCCCCGCGCGCGGCGATATTGAACATTGGAGGTACGACACAATAGACATATCCCCATACTTAAAAAAGGGCAAAAACACAATCGCCGCCCTCGTGTGGAATTACGCCGAATTTGCGCCTGCCGCGCAAGTGACCAACAGAACTGGATTCATTTTAGACGGCGCAACAAAGGCCGAAGAATTTATAGCAACCCCTGTTGATTGGAAAGTAAAAGTTTCCTCCGCCTATTCAAGGCCGGAACAGCGCGGATTCAAAGGCGTAAACAATTTTAGCTTTACCGGCACGACCGACGCTATTGACGGTTCAAAGTACGACTGGGGCTGGACTTCCGAAGACTTCGACGATTCATCATGGGCTGACGCAAAAAAAATCGCCGTAGGAATGAGCGCCACCGGACCCTATGGAGAAAACCAGAACTGGATGCTCGTAAAGCGTGAAATTCCACAACTGGAAGAAAAATTAATGCGTCTTTCAGAAATACGTAAATATACGGGCGTAGAAAAACCTTCTAACTTTATAAAAGGCGAAAAATTAACCATTCCGGCAAACTCGGAATGCAGTTTTATACTGGACAACAACTTCCTTACAAACGCATATGTGCATTTTGTATCAAGCCGCGGCAAAGGTTCTATCGTAAAGGTGACATACGCCGAAGCCCTCTTTGACAAGAATGGGAAAAAGGGAAATAGAAACTCCATAGAAGGCCGCGATTTTAGTAAATCCGCGCCTTTCGATGTCTTTATGCCGGACGGCGGAACAAAGCGCGACTTTTCAACCCTGTGGTTCCGAACTTACCGTTATGTGTCGGTCGATATAAAGACCGCCGATGAGCCGCTCGACATAGAAGACTTTTACGGAGTTTTTACCGGCTACCCGTTTAAGGAGAAAGGCTCTTTTGAAACTTCCGACAAGTCCGTATCGGACATATGGAATGTAGGGTGGAGAACGGCGAGACTCTGCGCCGTCGAGACGTACTTCGACTGCCCCTATTACGAGCAGCTGCAATATGTGGGCGACACGCGAATACAAGCGCTAATCTCATTGTACGTCTCGGGCGACGACAGGCTTGCAAGGCAGGCGATATCAAACTTCGACTATTCGAGGGGTTCCGACGGCCTCGTGAAGTCGCGCTATCCAACGAGAGTCAAACAATACATACCTCCGTTTGCGCTCTATTGGGTTTCAATGCTCGACGATTTTGCAAAGCACCGCGACGACCCGCAATTTGTCAAAGAACATTTAGACGGAGTTCGGGCGGTATTCGGCTGGTTCTTCAAACAAATCGACCCCAAAAGCGGCATGCTCCGCCCGATGCTAAACCATTGGAATTTTGTAGATTGGGTGACTACATGGAAGCACGGCTACGCGCCGGAATCGGAAAACGCCGCTTCGGCGATAAATTCTTTGCACTTTGCATACGCTCTAAAAAGCGCCGCAAACTTAATGCGCTATATGGGGTGCGGGCGCGAAGCCGACGAATACGCCCAAAAGAGCCGTGAAATCGCCGACGCTGTAAGAAGAAACTGCTACGACGAATCAAAAGGGCTTTTTATGAATTACGCCGGCGCGGAAAAATCGAGCCAGCACGCCAATATAATGGCAATTCTCGCTGACGCCATACCCGCCGAGAAACAGCGCGGGCTTTTCGATAAAATTATCAGCGACAAATCGCTCGACCAATGCACGTTTTATTACAGGTTTTACCTGACCGAGGCTATGCGCAAAGTGGGAGCCGCCGATAAGTATGCCGACTCACTCGATCCATGGCGCGATATGTTACGCATCGGGCTTACAACTTTTGCGGAGACTCCGGAGCCCACTCGTTCCGACTGCCATGCGTGGAGTTCAAGCCCCAACTATCATTTGCTTTCGCTCGTATGCGGTGTGAATCCCGGCGAATACGGTTTCAAGTCTGTGCGGATAGAGCCGAATCTCGGCAAGTTCGAATTTGTCGATGGAAAGATTCCCCATCCGAATGGAATTATAGAAGTATCTTTGAAGAATAGCGGCGGCAAGCTTGAGGGCAAAGTAGTCCTTCCCGAAAAGCTTGACGGAGTATTTATCCACAACGGCAAGGAGACAAAACTCAAAAGCGGACAAAACTCTATAAATATATAAAAGTGGAAATTTAAGTTTTCGCAAAATATTACAAGCCGCCTCTTAAAAAAAGAAGCGGCTTTTTCATTGAAAAATTTGTTCCGCAAATTTCGTGGCAAAGATATTTGTCGTGTTGGAATCTCATACTTTTCAAAATAATAAATGCAAAAAATTTATCCAAAAAATTGTTCCATATGGAACAATTAAAATCGCGTTTGTTTTAATATTCTTTTTTAAACCCAAAAAAAAACGGCTTCGTTTTTTAACGAAGCCGCCCTCAAAATTTTCGCAGAACTACGAACTATTTTACAGTGTCAATATAGCGCGAAATGCTCTTGATAGTCCAGAGTGTCGCATGTCCATTGATGTTAGTCTCGACCGTGTCCCCAACTTTGTGTTCAAGCAGCGCTTGCGCCAAGGGAGTCTGGTAGGAGAATATATTCTTTGCAGTGTCGCTGTCCCACGCGCCGAGAATAGTGCAGGTAAGCTCTTCGCCCTTGTTTGTGACAAGGCTGACGATTGAGCCGATGCCGACTTTGTCGGTGGGAGTCGAATTGAAGTCGAATACTTCCGCGCCTGCGATGTCGCGTTCGAGTTGGCCGCGGCGTGCGGAAAGAACTTCGTCGTGCTCACGCGCCATTTTGTATTCCGAGTTTTCGCGCAAGTCGCCGAGCTCGCGTGCGGCTTCGATTGCAAGTTTGCTCGCGGGTAGTTGATTCTTGACGATGTCTTCGAGTTCTTCGCGGCGCGCCTGCAAGCTCCAAGAGGAAACGAGCAGACGTTTTTCCTTTGAATCGGAAGATTTTGTCGCGACGAGCGTTTGCACGCTCGGGAAAACTTTTATTATTCTTGCGAGAATCGACTTCTTCGTAAGGTCTTCAAAGCCCTGGTTCAACAAAAGGGTCTGCGCCAAGTCGCGCGCCGTATCGGCGGTCGAATTTTCGAGCATATCTTTTATCAAGTCTTTGTCGTCGCTGAGGGCGTCGGCGAGGGCTATTCGCGCCGTTGTCACAACGGTTTCCCTCTGCAAAGCTTCGTCGTCGACTGCGGCGAGCAGCGCACTGAGCAAGTCTTCGCCGATTAGCGGCGAGAGTATGTCTTTATAAGCGGCGGCATTGCGGTTTTTAACAATCCACAAAATTACCGGCCCGCGCAAGGTCTGTTCTTCGAGCCACCTTTTGAGGCAGTCTTTTATCAGTTGGCGCGAAGTGACGCCCTTGCCGTCGTCGGGGATTTCCGCGCCTTTTACGAAGTGCGAATTTTTAGATACGTCCCAGCTTAGGAGGAAATCTACGCACTCTTTTGTAAAACGGCCTTCGCTGTATTTGAGGAGATCTATAATGCGGTCGCGCCAATCTTCCACAAATATGCGGGTTAGAAGGTCGAGGAAGCGCTCGAGGTAGGAAGACGGGAGATTTTTGGCAAGGTTGTTGAGTCCGTCTTTGGGGTCGCGCTCAACAGCCGCAAGGATTATATCTTTGCTTCGCGGGGCAATTTCTTCGACTTTTTCTTCTTCGCCCGGATAGAGATAGCGGACGAGGTTGTTTCTTACCCATATTCCGTGGAGCCTGTCGGCGTCGTTTAGGGAACGCGCTTTTTTAATGGCCTCGGTCAATTCTTCTTTAATTTTGGGGAGGTCGGCTTTAATTTCTTCGACGCTGTCGTCGGTAGCCGTCTTATAAAGTTTTTCCGCAAGTAGTATTTTTTTCTTGGGTTCTCTGTTGAGGAAGTATTCGCGCAAGACTTCCTGTTCCGGCTTCATTTCTTCCTCTTTAGCGCGCAGGCAATAAGATTCTCCTTTGACTTTCGGGCAAGCCACGCGCGGATTTCTAAACAGGGCTTCTTTTGCCTTATTCCACCAAGACCTGTATGCTTTTTCGGCGGCCTTGTTTTTTTCCGCAAGTTCTTTTTCAGAAATGGACGGGTTTTCAGCGACATACCCGAAGAGCTGTTTGAATACAGTTTCGAGCTCGATAGGGCTTGCCGACATATCCGGTTTTTTCTCGAGGTAAGAAACCACAAATTCGCCGCTATCCTTCATTTCTTTTTCGAGGTTTTCGCGGTCGGTGCGGTAGCGGACGAGGAGGTTGTCGTCGTCGAGCACTTCGAGTTTATCAACGCAGAAGACCGGATCCATTTTATGGCCCGGTTTTCCTTCAAAATCGATAATGAGCTTTTTAGAAGGTTCGTCGTAAGATACGATGCGGCCGAAACCCCAGCTGCCGTGCATGCAATATGCGCCGTCGTGCATTTGTTCAAGTTTTTGGCGCTTGTTGCGCAGTTTGGGATTTTTAGCTATAAGGCGATCTATTGATTCCGGATTCATTTTTTTATAGTCTTGCGTTATGTGCCATGACTGCACTTTGCAAAAATATCCCGAACGTATTTTAGTTGATTATTTGCGCTTAGGGATTTTTGCAGTATGTCAAAAAAAGCGTAAAAGTTGTCCTTATTGCAATGTTATGTGGACGTGTTTACGCAATCTATGATTATCCTTAAAATGGACCATTCAGAGGATTTGTCAATTTTATCTTTGACGTCTTTTGTGGTTTGTACATTTTTTCGGAAAAAAATTGCAGGATTTCTTTGTTTTGGGATAAGATTTTGAATGCGTTGCATTAGAAAAATGAAAGAGTGCGTCGGGAAGACTTTTGATTTTGAGGAGAAGCGTGCGCTTGTAAAAGCGGTTGAGAGATATTTAACGTCGGGCTTCAAGGCCGACTCTATATTTGAAAAGAGTTTTTACGCGGACGGATGCAAATTAAAAAGCGGGGATACTAACGCTGTTTTTAAGACTCTGCTTAGAAATTTGTTAAGTATTGAAAACATAGTTTCAAAGCTCTGCAAGAAGCCTCCGCGCAGTGCATTAAAGAGTGCTTTGTATTGCGCATGCGCCGATATTTTAAGCCGAAAAAAGGCGTTTCAGTCTGTCGATTCCTGGGTGGAATTTGTAAAGACCGATTTTTCAAAGGGGGAATCGGGTTTTCTAAACGCAGTATTGAGAAAATTTCCCGCCGAATTTGAAAAAATTTTGGAAGATTCTAAAAATTCGCGCTCATTAGGGAGCATTTCTTTGGCATATAGCCACCCCGAATGGCTGGTTAAAAAGTGGATAGATTCTTTTGGTTTGGATAAGACGCTTGAAATTTTAAAAAACGATCAAAATCCATCATGCGTATTTTTGAGATCCTCAGGTTCCAAAAAAGCCAAGATGCTTGAAAGTGAACATAAAAACGCTTTATCCTACGCGCCTTTTAAAAATTTTAAGATTTTAAAAAGCGGCGAATGGGAAAGCGCAAAGGAGTTGCTCGAATCCGGGGAATTTTACATTCAAGACCCTTCAACTTCCTTTGCACCGTCGCTTTTAAATCCAAAATTTGGCGAATGCGTATTGGATTTATGCGCTTCCCCTGGTGGAAAATCGCGACTTTGCGCAGATTTAATTAGAGAGTCGGCTAATTTTGACGAAGAAAAATGCCTATTGAGCACTCTTGTAAGCGTTGACATTCCCGGTCCGCGCATAGGCAATCTTAGAGAAAACATTTCAAAGATTAATTTTCTAAAAACCTACGTATTGGAAGCAGACTTAAATTCGGAAGAACTCGCAAAAAAGCTCGAATCCAGCGGCTTGCCTTTGAAGTTTGACTGCGTTTTGCTCGACGCCCCATGTTCCAACACGGGAGTTTTAAGGAGGCGTCCGGATGCCCGATACAGACTTTCCGAAGGCGATATAAGCAAATCCGCCGACTTTCAAAAAAAATTGATTTCAAAAGCCGGTGAATTTGTAAGGCCAGGCGGAAGATTCGTTTATTCTACTTGCTCAATTGAGCCCGAAGAGAACGAAGAAAACGCTAATTGGTTTTTAAGGAACTTTCCGGAATTTAAACTGGTTTGCGGCGGGACTTCTTTGCCTAATGATTTTAAGGACGGGTCAGGTTCTTTTCTTTTTGAGAGGAATATTTTATAATGATAAGAATTTTAATTTAAATCTAACTTTATTATTATAAATTGCGAACAAGTGTAATAACTTTTTTTAAGATTGTCTTTAAAATACTTATGAAATTAAAATATTTGGAATTGAAGTGTGTATAATGTGGAGAACGTCAATTTATTTACAAGTTTACAATTTATTGGGCTAAAATTTACCGGTTATCAACATAGTTTTATACAATTTTAGAAGCGTATAAAAAAGTACAAAATTGTAAGAGATAAAAAATAGAGATATGAGCTCAAACGATTAAGTAAACAGTCTGAATGAAAAAATAGGTTGAATAAAAAAAATGTCCAAAAATGTAGTTTTTTTTAAAAATAGAAAAAAAGCGCGGAAAAATATTGCAAAAAACCTGAATAGACTCTGATAATCAGAAATCATTTCCAAATTTCAAAGAGCGGCCGCTTTTTGAATAATAAAAGACGCGTATTAACCAAAAAAGTAAAAGCTTTTGTTTAGATTATGACAGAATGCAGGTTTAAGAGCGTTCTCGAGGCATATCCGCCAAAGCGGGAAAATCTCGTGAGCGTATTGCAGGATATTCAGGAAAAGGACGGATTTATAAGTCCGGAGGCGGTAAAAGAGTGTGCCGAATATTTTTCGGTTTCCGAGGCCGATGTTTATTCGGTCGCGAGTTTTTACGCCCAATTTAAATTCAAAAAGCCCGGCAAGCACACTATAAAAGTATGCAAGGGAACGGCATGCCACGTGAGGGGATCGGGCTCCCTATTG
>UMCT01030896.1_pt1 | contig 15047 bp, 9 predicted proteins | sample 1964291 | NCBI WGS metagenome assembly UMCT01 (sample SAMEA4835974, study PRJEB28245) | human gut metagenome | biome: gut microbiome; material: fecal sample | place: Denmark | collected 2008 | reverse complement strand
CTTATTATGGACTTTAACGGAAACGGATGCGTTGATTCACTCGATGCGCTTCTTGTGCTTCGCAGTAGCATTGGCGCAGCATAACCGTATCTGCAAGCACGGTCGTTCGGAGCCGAAAGACAGCGTGAAACTGCTGCTTCAGCCCCGAAAGCCAATGGTTGCTGCATCAGACCCAAAAACAAAACCGGGCAGCTCAAGACGGGTTGCCCGGTTTGTTGCTTTCACATAATTAATTTGAATGAAACAAACAGAAAGCAGGTCCGGAAAGCGGGCTCCGCAATTCAAAGATGTTTTAGCGGCTCGATGTTGACCGTTACGTTTTTAACAATAATAGTCTTTTTTGCCAAACAGGAGCGTTTCAAACTCGTTGCAAGGAGCATATAAGCCGATACTCATTTTTTTTGATATAATTCCATCGCTTTCTTTTTCCGCAGTCGGATCTACCGATTGAATCCATTCGATTATCTCCGGACACTTCAGCGTGAGTTCTTTTCCGTTTACAATTACAAGCGTATCTGAACAGATTTCAATTGCCTCTAAGGCATTTTCAGCAGAGTAAAACAATTGAAAACAGCCGTAGTCATCAGTTGTATTCTTGCTGGAGCTGCTTTTTTTAAATTCGGCATAATCATTACCGAACGCATGTCTTACAACAGTGCGATCTGTTCCAAACGCAACTCCGTTAACGGATTCGGTTAATTGTATTTCGAGTTTTTTCATTAAATTTTGCCTCCTTGTTCCAACTTGTCTACGTATTCAAGCATTTCCTTAATTTGTGCATCGTATTTATCGCCGAATTTCCCTCTGATATCATCGATATCCATTTGAATTGCTCCTCTGAAATCACCTTTATCTATCAGCTCCTTTTGTTTCGCTCTATACTCTCGCGCCTCTATGGAGTTTCCGCAACTGGCTGTCTTGCGATGGTCCTCTTTTTTCATTTCGATGCAAGGTCCTTCCGTGCGATCCAAAGTAGAACTTGCATCGGCCGGCATATGGTGCGCTTCCACATTCTCATGTTTGTTTTCCTGAGAGTAATTTTTTACGTCTTCATAGCTTCCGCCGCCATACTTGACTGGGTTGTTTTCTTTATCGAACTTGCTGTCCCAATATTTTTGCGCCTCGTGTGGTGTCATTTTGTTTTGAGGCTCAATGCATTTAAAACCGTCCGCAGTTGGTTTCTTCATTTCTGTCAATTCGGAGGATCTATTAATCTCAAGCATTAAAACACTCTCCCTTCTTTGCTGTAAATCTCTGTGAAACGGCAAAAAATGTTCTGATACGCTGAATCCCGCAACGATTGCTCGTAGAGAATCATTGATAATACCAAATCAATTTGCTCACTCGAATAATTTGTGATTAGCGGTTTCAAACCGGACACCACGGAATGAACCCAGTCCATTATTTCGGAGCAATGCTCGGAAGCTTTGATAGCTTCTCCGGCGGCGAAAAAATCATAGACCAGATGTCTCAGTGATCCGATCGCATTCTCGTCAGAAGAAAATATATATTCGATGAAATCTCGCTTCACGTTTATATCCAGTTTTGACTTAATAATCATGGATTTCAACTTTATAAGATCTTTACGATTTTTTTGTTGAAAGATCTCCCTGTTCATAATGCAGTCGAGCAGCGACTCAGCAGCTATACTACCATCGTAATCCGTCTGCGGTTCTTCCTTATCGGGCGAATAAGAATACATTTCCTGCGGCATTTCGAATTTGTTTACTTTGCACAGAACGGGCTGTATCCACTCATTCTGATAAATTGCCGCAACACCGCACGGCAGTTTTGCCAACTCAACAATTTGATCATCGTTCAAGTTTGCTGCTCCGCCCACAAGCTCACGATCGCTGCGATCCGGAAGACGCATTATAATCTTGGTATTCGTATTTCGAATTACGGAAAGATCAAGCAACCCCGGAGCTTGATCCGCAATGATGAAACCCTCTCCGTAAGTACGCATTTCCGCTATGGCGTTGGCAAGCATTTCAACGCTCTTACCCATCAGATTGGCACTTTCGGAAGAAATCTCGGTTGACGTACGTTTCAGCAGGTTATGGGCTTCTTCAAGAACCGTTATATGATTCAATTCCGAATTCATCCCCACTGCGCCTGCCATGCGATATTCCTGAAGCTTTAATACAAGCATTCCCATAATAAGCGACTTTGTTTCGGACGAACCAACCCTGCTCAAATCAATGATCACATTTCTGTCAAACAGATCCCTGTCTGAAATATCATCACAGGTAAAAATCATGCCGTTAATGCCGTTTGTAAGTGATTGTAATCTTGTCAGCAGTGAACCCTTATAAGCACCTTTGTTCTCTGCGTCATACTCGCTTGAATCAATAATCTCTCTGATATTTCTTGCAACATCCGCAAAAGACGGATACAGCATTTCTTTGTATCGATTTTGGGAAAGGGTAAGATTCCAACCGCAGTCCGCATACGACTTCTCAACGGCGCTTTTCAATACGGCGGGCATGGCTGCATACATCGGCCAGCAAACATTAAAAATCTCAACCAATCTGTCCAGATGTTCCAAAATATGTATGCCCTGAGGGAAACTGAACGGATTGATTCTCAGCAGCGGACTGACTGCCGGATTGGTTCCGTACACATACACATCATCCTGCGTTCCGAAAACATGCTTATACTCGCCTTTTGCAGGTTCAACAACCATGAACTTGACATTCTGATTCAAAGCTTCGTTAAGAATCTGATAAACGGTGTTGCTCTTGCCGGAACCGGTACTGCCGGTAATAAAAGTATGCGATGCAAGAGAGCTCTTCGCCAGTCGAACATCGGTTTTTTCAATATGATTCATATGAAAAATTTTACCGATGTCAAGCTCGTTTTTTACGGTTGGTGCCGAGTCGTAAGAAACGATGTTTCTGCCGAATTCGGCGCACTCAATAACCGGAAGCCCGGCAACGGACTTTCGGGGGAAGTTAAGGGAGTATGCCAATTCTTTGCCCGAAAGACCGGTTGTTGCGGTTACAATTGTCGGATATACATTGAAAGTCGGGTACTTCTGCGCAATGCCGGGATTTAACCCAAACAAAGGGTGGCGCAGTTCACGAAGGTAATTGCAAATCTCCCGGGCGTCATCACTGGTTTCACCCATATCGCCGCGCCATAGGTTAATTGCGGACTGCGACATATAGGATTCTTCACCTTGTGTCAGCGCAATATAAGAATGTGCAACATTGTTTGCCGTATTTTCATCTTCACTGAGAACATAAGCCGCAAAGTCCCACATACCCAAAGCAGTGCTGAGTTCCAATCTCTTCATTTGAGACTCAAGGAGCTCAAGCGCATGTTTAATATTGTAATTCACAAAGCTCTGAGTAATGCCTTCACTCTTGCCTATCGTTGCGGTAACTGTTGAGCTGCGGGCAAAATTAGCGCCGAAATTAGCACCGAAATTGACACTTCGGAACGCACCTGCGGTTCTTGACAACGAGTTGCTGACTGCCCGTCCGAGCGTTTTTGCAACGGCATGGCCGACGGACGAGTTCACCGCTTGGTTGGTCAAGGCGGAAATTGCCGTGCCTGCGGATTTTGCAATTGCCTTACCTGTGGATTCCGATATGCTCTTTGATACGGAGTCCGATATTCCCTGCGTCACCGCATCCGAAGCACTCGTTCCGATTTGGCTTGCTGTGCTGCTTTGCAATGCCTTGCTGCAGTTCGCCTCTACGCCGAATACTTCCAACCCAACGCTGGCTGAACCTCCGAGTGTTTCGGAGTCTCCGACTGTATCCGTTTGCGAGGAATTTGTTCCCTGAGTGTGAGTGCTGCTGCTCGTTTCGGCGGTGCCGGTTGTGTCCGTAACGGAACTTCCCGTTGAATCTGTCACGGATTCTCCGGTTGAGTCCGTAACTGTTTGCCCGGTCGTATCTGTGACACCATCGTTTGTGGAATCGGTTTCCGTACCGCCGGTTGAGTCCGTGACACCGTTTGTATTGGTTGTTGCTTGATTCTGTCCGTTCTGAATGCCTGCGCTTGCACCGATATTTATGCCTACCGTAGCGGAAGAACCGGCGGAATTCTGTTCGGTGTATGTAAAATTCGTTGTCCACGACGCGTAGGGAGCAAGCCCCGAATACATTTCGGAAAGTTTGAGCTTTCTGTTGTCAACATCGTGAACAGGTGTTGCAAGCAAGATAATGATGTATTCTTTGGCACGCTTGTCCGGAACGATGCCGTCAAACAATTTTTCTATTGTTTGACTGATAAACTTTTCTGACTTTTCCGCAGGCACGTTGGAAGCAATTGCAACGGAATACGGAATATCATTCCGAAGGCAGGGCAAAACTCCGATGCCAACCTTATCCGACCATTCGGAACCCGGAAAGTTGCCGCGGATCGCATCTGCCAAACGAGCCCTGTAATTTTCGGAGTCAATGTTGTTATCTGCATTCTGCGTGTTGGTAACAGCCAAATACACATGCGTTGATTCGTATGTTCGGTGAAAGACCAAAGAAATATTGCAGTTATCGTTGGATAAAACTTGGTAAACATTTATAAGTTTCTCGATGCTGTTTTCGTTTTTGTCGGTCACCCACTTGGTTATATTAAAAAAACGAATGTTCCGCGCCGTATCAAAACTTGTACCGTATTCAAACTCCCTCTCAATCGGAACATACAGTTTCTTGAGCTGGGTAAGATACGATTTATAAATTTCAATGCTGTTTGCCGCAAGAAGCCGTTCTGTCAACTTCTCTGCGCTGCTGTCCGTCGGGTCCGGCATTTGAGAGAGATACGCATCTCTTTGCTGTTGAACCTTTTGCAGCTGTTCCGGGCTCAATGAAGACAGCCTTGAAATACCATCGGCCACTTTGCCGCCGGCTCTGGAAAGTAAACTTTTCGCATTCATTATTCAATCTCGCTTTCTGTGAAAATAGTCTTAGTTAACTTTGAACGAATCAATATTCTTTCCAGTCCATCATCCTTCGAATTTGCTCCGAGTACTCCCGAAGTTTCAGCTTTCTTGATTCAAGTTCCGCAATTCGTTCCGTTTCTTCTCTTATTATTTCAGCTTGGTTATAAAGCTGCGGACTGAATTCAACAATATTCTCGATTACAGTATCGAGCAAATTGTTCATCCATTCGTCAAAGCTGTTTGCATGGCTGCTTTCAAATGAGTTATAGATTTGCTGAACCATCAACCGCAGCTCGCTGTTGAAACGTTTGGTCAGCTTGTCGATATTAATGCGGTTTGTGTCGCCGAAAAATTTGTAAACGAACGCCGCTTTCTCGAAAATCGATTCCGCATGATTCTCGAAAGCCAATGCCTGATACTGAATGATAATGCCTGCAAGCTCACTGCGCTCTTTCTCGTTCAGTGCTGAGGATTGCGTCACGATTTTTGCCATTGCATCTTTGAAGCAGGATGTTCTGTTTTCCCAATATGCTCGGGACTGCTCCTCAAGAAGCGTTTGCGCCTGTGTGACATAGGCTGTAAATAAATCCTTCACGGCATTCATAAGTTCATCGGAGGAAATGCGGTCAACTTCTTTACGGGTTTCACGCAATTCTGCTTCATTGTCACGAATAGCTTTCGCATCCTCGAAAACGCGCTTTCCGGCTTTTTTAATGGACGGAAAGACTCCTTCCTTAGGCATGTTTGAAAAATATTTAAGGAAGTTGGCCCCAAGGGATCTCCTGGAGTCACGCAACTTATTTTTGCGTTCCTCCACAGCTTTTGAATCGGCATTTATGCGAAGAAATTCTTCTTCCTTCTCCTTTAGTGTCGCCGCATCAACCGCAACATTGACTTCATCAACATACTGAGCCATGTGCCCCGCATAGTTTTGCAAAAACTCTGCTTCCATTTCCTGACTTTGCTGTTGAATTTCAGCGATTAAAGCTTGTTTTTCTTTTTCAAGATTTACATGAACGCGCTCGCGGTATTCTTCACGCTTTCTGGTTGCAGCGGCGATTTCTTCCGATGTGATTCGAATAACACGGTCTAAAAACAGCCGGGATTGCTGGCACTTATTGTAAGGCGAAAAAACGTCTGCAAATGAACTGACAGCCTGCTCAACACTGTACAACCCACTGTTTGCATACACCAGGTTTTTATTTTCGGCGCAGCGTTCATTATAGCGGCGTTTGATTTGCTCAGGCATAATGTTGTAACGATACAACTGTTTATAAAAGCGAGATGACGGATTGGAGTATTTGTTGTACTGATCCTCAAAAATCTCTGCATTGTGATCATCAATAAATCTCTGGTCGTTCTTTGCTCCCAAACCCATGATGGATGACACAAAATACAAACCGCCTGCATACATTTGTCTCGGTATTGCAAGACTCAGAATACGATCCTGATCATCTTCGTTAAAACCGTCCTTTTTGAGCGATGCAGCATCAGCCTTGTTTACAACAATCATGGTAAAGCGATTATCAAGCTCCTTCATATTGTTAATTGCCTGATATAGTTTATCGTTATCGGTGCTGTCCAGAGTATTAAATTCCGAAACAAAAATCGGCAAGCCGTTCGACAAATCCTCCATCGCTTTTTTTAACACATGGTAATGATTCAGGTTTGATGCGGAGTTCGATCCGGGAGTATCGAAAATCACAAACCTCTTCTTAATGTCCCAATTTCCGTCATCATCAAACGGAGCATCAATTTCGATCAGATCGGAAATTTCTTCTCCTGCTGTCCGGTTGGCATATGCATTTATAACACTTAGAACGCGATGCAGCTTTAACGGAATGCTCTCACGCTCAATTTCACTCAAAACGCTGTTCAAATCTTCTGCCAGCGGATTGTCGTGACTGTCAGTAAGGAATTTATAGCTCTCTGCAGAGAATCGGATTCGCACACTCCTGCCGTCAAATTCGAATTTTACCACTGCTCTGTCACTCTGATCCGATTGCGCAATTTTATAAATCTTAGCCGTGGTTGGTTCATCGCTGCTCGGCAGCAGTTCATATCCTACCAATGCGTTAATAAAAGTGGACTTTCCGGAGCTGTAATTGCCTATTACGCAAATCGGTATAATGTCATTGGATGCATCGGAGAATTTATCAAGTTCTCTCTGAATTTTGCTTTTGTCTGAAACGCTTTCGGAAACAAGGGGAGCGAGTTCTTTGAAAACATCAATAACGTCATGGAGGATATCACGGGCATTTTCAAGACATATCGGAGATCTGCTCAGTTTCACTCGGTCCGAGTATTCATTGTCGCTGCAAACAGATTCAAGCTCATGATATTCGTCGTCGGTCCCCTCGAACACAATCTCAACCTTTTCAGAACCTGCATAATATGCGCCGATAATTGCATCAACAATTTGTTTGACCTTAAACGGGAAGAAACCAACCGCAAAGTCTTTTTTTAACAGAGGGCTGTTGGGGCATGTATTAATATCAATACTTATCCACTCATCCAAAGCATCATCCCATGTCTTGAATTCCGTCTTTTTATGATACGGGTTGCTCTTAATCTTTATCTTCACTATTAATTCATCCTCCTCGCAGATAATGCATTAAAAACGCGAAATCCACATCAAATATTTCACATCTGTACATATTCTCGGTGTTTTGATTCACGTTACGAGTTTCACGGCACATCGAACAGCAGAAACATTAAGCTGAGCAGGAACTGCATTCACACCGATGCAATACTACCGATGCAATACTTCCGTGTTTCCGATATTCGGCACAAAATTACCCTGTCGAAACCTCATAGCATGAGATTTAAAAAACTTTTCAGTCCGCAGGCTTGCGTTCGCGCTCGCGGCCGAATCAACCGCATCAATTGATTTGCCGCATAAAGAATACTCTTTCGCGATCGCAAAACATTTTGTGCTCTTTTTAGGCAGAAACTGTCTTTGTTCGATATTGTTATTATAACATATTCATAAATAGAATGGTAGACCGATTAACTATATTTTCATTGTTTTTTCAAACGAGCTGACCGGCAAAAGAATCGTGCGTATGGTTTCAATGCAGGTGATCCGCTTCGAATGCAGACAGAAGCGGTTTCCCAAAAAACCGTTATGAAAATACAACAAACAAACATGTTTAAGCGCAACCATTGAAACAACACAATATATTAAAACGCTTTAACTAATGTGTTGACAAATGCGGCATTGTTGTGTATCATATAGGTCAAGGTTTGATACAAAGCATCAAACTCGAGCGTGAATTGTGCTTTTGACCTTACTAAGAATCATGTGGATTAGATTGGCTTTAATGCAATCACTTGCCCATATGCAAACATCATTGCGCGGCTGCATATATAATTTTGTGGATCGTATGTGTTTTGTTTCACAACAGAGATGATTAACTGCTTACAATTGATTGGAGGAATACTGTTTCCGTTTGAAAGGGTTGCGTCATATAAAAGGCTATTACCCAGCGAAAACAGATGATGCTTTTTAATGTCGACACAATAAGAAAATTATAGCGCAAACCAAGAAGACCGCTTGCGTACTAAACGGTAACGCAATGATCATAAATTACGGATGAACGCATTGATTAACGCTTGAAAAATAAATAAGTAAGTAATTGATTAATCCATTTGTACAGGATTGCAAAAACAAAATTCAATTTGTGATTTGGAATTTAAATTGCCGTTTGGTACGGCGGGCCATATAAACCAAACTTTATGCAGTTAGTAATATAAGAAACTCACTTAGCTGTGTAACAGGAAATCCAATATCAAAAAACGGAGGCAAAAGACTATGACAGACTATGCGATCAGTTATGCTAACCTGAATGCTATCGAAAACGGTTTGAGGGCAATCAGCGATGATCTTGGCACACTGAACGACAACCTTGGAGTTATCGATCGCAGCGTTGACAATGTAAACAGCAATGTTCAGATTGTTTACAGTCAAGTAGATGCGTTGGCACGCGACTTCAATGATTTTGTGAAGCTCCAGAAGCAGGAGAATGCCTTAATGAAGGCGCAGCAGAGGATCATTCAAATCAGACAAGAACTGGAAAAAAAGTTCGGACACTATGATGATGTCAGAAGACATGCAACCGGTATTCTTCAGGCGGATGACCTTGGGATTGTAAAAAAGGAGACTATCAGCAATGCCACAGAGGAATTAATGATTTCCACGCCCGGATACTGGCTCGCACCTTGTTTGGTTGCGCTTGCCGCATGGATTAACGACCAACAGGAGCTAGCTGAGCGTGCTCTTAAAGAAGGCCTTAAGAGAAACGATGAAAAAACATCACTATTCTTTGCTCTTATTTGTCGCCGAGCGGATCGAAAAAGCGCATCACTCAAGTGGACACAACGCTATCTTGCAAATCAGGATGAGGAGAATTTGGATAGAGAAACCGTTATTATTCTTGACGCGTTTGCGAGTGGACTTTTGGGTGCAGACTCCGAAGGCGTTATTTCGAAGCAAATGAACGAATGGCTCGATCATCTTGCAGATAAACTCGGTTTCGTTGAGCAGCAAACCAAGCAGTGGTCTGATGCAATAATGCTTAAAAGGAAGTCTCTCGGTTCTGATGGATACACTTATCTCCGCAAATACAGCAAAACTTGGCCTGTGCTGCAGGATATCATGGAAGGCGCTGCTCTTCATGCTGAAATTCTTAATTATTTTATGACGATTTTCGATCAAGAAGCGTCTACAGACACTTTAAAAGCTCAACTCGACGAAATATTGAGTAACCTTGTTACTGAGTTTGACGATGCGGAAATTCCTTTGAGAAAACAAGAAAGATTCAATCAGTTCATCATCGATTTTGACGGAGATGAGGATCGAGCACGTCAAAATATGGTTATCGAACAGACAGCATTTGAAGAACATAAGGACTTTACTCAACTGCTTACAGATGCGGCAATGAAGCCTGAGAGTTCTCATGCGAGCGTTTCCACTCAGAAGTTTGCCATTGCTCTTTCCAAAGAATGGGTAAGCAATGCATATAATGATGTCGTTGCTCAAAATCGAATGAAAATTCCGAACGAAATTGAAATTAATATGGATACTTTCAACGGGGTAACAACCGACGGCCAAAATGAAACGGAACTGATTGATGAATTCAGCGAATTGGTAGATAGAGAAAAAGCTGATGCCATTGCACAAGTTGCGTTAACCGGTTTTGAAAAGTTCTGCCTTTGCGGTGGAGTGGCAATAGGTGTTGTTGGATTGATTATGTTGATTGACAGCAGCATCTTTTTGGGGCTGATTGCCGTAGTTGCCGGCATTGGACTGCTCATCAATTATTTTTCAAAAAAGAAGGGAGTTAATAAAAACCGTCTGTTAATTGATCAAAAATACGAAGAGAAACGCACGAAAGGTTCTCAGATCATCAGAGCTGTGTTGGCTGAAGTTGTTGACTTCAGAGCAGAGTTTGATGAGAAGGACAGGGAAAGTGAAAAGGTCGTTGACTTTCTTGAACAGATTGCACCTGAACAGTATGTAAGAAAACTTGCGGATTCGAACCGCAGGATTAAGCTTAAGTAAAGGAGGATAGGATGGTGAATACTAACAGCCAAGTTGGTTCCATAAACTCTGTTGCTTCAGGAACCTATATTTCTTGTCCGAAATGCGGATCCAATAATAAGACTGACAATAAATTCTGCATCGTTTGCGGTGCGGAGATTATTAATCGTAAGGAAACAGAAACCAGCGCTCCGGCGTTCGGGTCTGTTGAGAATGCTGTTACAGACAAAACGCGGAAGTATGTGGAGCCAAACAATGCGTTTGTGCAGGGACTGCCGGAATGGAGCCTCGAACCTCCGCAAGTTGCCATCAGGAGGCGTTGATTGATGATATCTGCGGCAATTACGCCACCGAAAACATATTCAGAGTGGGTTGATGTCTTGAATAAACTGAAGACCATGGAAGATGATGAAGCAGTTTTGTCTGCGATGCAGAGGGGAACAGTAGAATGGCAAATAGGGGTTGCTGAACGTTTTTCAAAAAAACTAATTGATGTAATCAATTATCGAATGAATGCGGCCTCAGACAAGTTTCAAAAAGAAATAAAACGTTCCAACGGACAAGAACGAGTTATTGTGCAAGCTCTTCTTGCTTTCCGAAAAGAGCTGCGTTTCTTATCCGAAGCAATCAGTCTTCACGCAATTCCGGAAAAGGACAGACAGCACTACTGTCAGTTGATAATTGACCATGCTAACAATGTGCAGCGCTCCTTGGAAGAATCCGCCCGGAAAGATCGCAGCGGAAAACTTGCAAGTATTTAAAAAAACAACAGAGTTAATGCATTTTGAAAGGAGTTATTGAAATGAGTGATGCTTTAAAGAGTAAGGAGCTTTTGAGGAGATATTCAATTGCACGTATCCCGTTTGTAGCGATCAACACAATTGAAAGGGGGAGAGCTTTAAGCATTCTTAAAGAGATTTCTGACGATTTAAATCTCCCTTTCTATGTACACACGCTGTCACGCGGGCTTTATGATTTGGTCACGGATAAATCGATTAATTCGGATAAATCCGTGTATGGAGCAATTGACTTTATGAGCGAACAAATGAAACGCAAACAAAACATGACGCTCATTCTTACAGTACCCCCGGATATCAGCAATGATACACCTGATTCCCAGCAGGTTTCAGATTTGGTTACATTGGCTGCTGAATCAGGCGGCGTTGTAATCGTTCTCACCAATAACCCAGTATGGAATCAACTTCAAAGAATGGGTATGGTTGTTAAAATAGACTTACCCAATGAAGAAGAGATGTATTCAATAATCAAGAAATATATCGATGATTATCGCTCTGAGATTCCCATAGAGTGGGATGAGAGTGACATTCGCGAAGCAGCATCTGCATTGGCAGGGGTAACTCGCATCGAGGCTGAAAATGTAATTGCGTCTTTGATTGCGAATAGGGCTATAAGGAAATCAGATATGGCTGAAATCAGATACGTGAAAAACCGATTGTTTTCGGACATAACAGGGCTTGAGAAGATTGATGTAGATGAAGGCGTTAATGATGTGGGAGGACTGATGGGGCTCAGAAGATGGTTAAATGAGAAAAAGGAACTTCTTACCCCTGAAAAACGCGCTGAGCTCAGAGCAATAGGTTTACGTCCCCCGAGAGGCATCTTGTTGGTGGGTGTTCCCGGCTGTGGTAAATCCCTTTCTGCAAAATCTATTTCAGCTAACTGGAAATTGCCGCTGTATCGGTTGGATTTCGCTACTGTTCAAGGTAAATTTGTTGGACAATCAGAACAACAATTAAAAGATGCATTAGCCACTGCAGAGAACATGTCACCTTGCATTCTCTGGATTGACGAGATTGAAAAGGGCTTAGCGGGTGCAGGAGGTTCAAATGACGGCGGTGTGTCTACTCGCATGGTCGGACAGTTTTTATTCTGGCTGCAGGAATGCAAAAAACAAGTGTTTGTTGTTGCAACCGCAAACGATGTTTCAATGCTCCCCTCCGAGCTTTTGCGCAGAGGGAGATTTGATGAGTTGTTCTTCATTGATTTGCCAACAGCAGATGAACGTCGCGATATTCTCTCACTGTATATGAGTAAATATTTGAAACTTGCCTTTACGGGTTCGTTTGCAGATAAAATAGTTAGACTCACCGAAGGGTTTACAGGCGCTGATCTGGAGTCTACCGTAAGAGAATTAACTTATCGTTCAAAGGCAAACGGTAGTTTTATTCTTAGTGAAGAAAACATGGTTACAGCATTTAACAATGTTATTCCGTTGTCACAAACAAGTCCGGAAAGGATTGAAGCCATACGAGACTGGGGAAGAGAGCGGGCTGTTCCCGCTTCCGGAAAGCCGATCGGTGAAGAAGGACTTTTGCGGAAAAACAATGGACCTAAGATGCGTAAAGTGTTGGTTTGAGCATTAATACCATGCAGACACGAAGTCAGTTGAGTCAATGCAGTATTCGTGTCCGCAACAATCTGTTGATAATAAGGATTGCTTTTAAACAGTATAGAGTTCTTGCAATTTCTTATGTGCATGGCTCATTCCGAAACAACGGAATGTTTTGATGGAGTTGCTTAATGGCTCGCTTGAAAAACTGCATATAAAATTGCGTATAAGTAACTCGTGATTTACAATATATTCTAAAATGAAATAATAACATGTATTTAATCTAAGAGGCATGTATGTATTCAATAATTGCTCTACTGTTTTTAATTGGATTTTCGATGGTTGCTGCCGGCTTTATAGGGAGAATCTATACGAATGAGATTAAAGACGTCAGCAACAATGTTGCAGCCGCAATCATTTTGCTTTTCGTTTTCACTCTCCTGGTATTAAGCGTGAGCTCTGCTTCTGAACTTGCAGCCTTCTTTGAAGGAATATGTGGAGAAATACCTTTCTGCGGTTTAATAACTGATTACGGCTCCCTGAAAAATGCTTTCTCGGAAAGCCCATCGTCCGCTGCAATTGCATTTATGGATACAGTAATTCTTTCAGCGTTGATTGAAATCATTACGAAAATACTGCCGTATAGAGCGCGTCAAACTGCAGAAAACAGGCTCAAGATAAGGACATTCATGGTAAAAATCCTTATCGGAATGGTTGTTGCTCTTGCCGCATTATTGCTGCTCAATTATGTTATCAAAAAAACGGATACGTACAACTGGATTGTTGCTGTTGTCGGCAGTATCATCGCATTGCTCTCAACGGGAACGATACCATTCTTAGTTATATTTCAGCTTAATGCAAAACGTGTTGCGCGAGTTGGACTTGTCGGAGCATTGCTGCTGTTTTCGAAAAGCAGCGTTGCCGGTATCCTGAGGGCATCCTTTCTGAAGGCAATTATTTATGTCTTTGGCATTTGGGTTTTAGAAAATAACTTTGAAAGCATTTCGAACAGCCTATCCAACTTATCAATGATATTGGTTGCGTTTGCGCCTGCTTGCGTCATAATTATCGGTTTAATTCTTATTCTTAAGAGTGCAAAAATATAAACATGTAAGTGGAATAAACAAAAAGAAAATGAGGAGGTAACAAAATGCCAAAGCCATTACTGACACGACCTGAAACCCGGAATCTGACGGGAACAACATTGAGTACTGCTCCGATTCAGCAGCAAAAGTTGCAAACTCAGCAGATGAATAAAATGGAATTGGATAGATATCTGCGCAAAAAACGTTCTAAAGATTATATACAGACAATGTGCGAGTTAGATATCGGTGGCCATGTACAAAATCAACAAAAAGTTAAAAGAATTATTGACGCCATTCATAATGAATTTCCTGAAGTGGAAATCAACGGAATTATGCTTGGTATTGTATCAATTTGTTACCTTGGCAAACCATATGAAGTTCATACCCTCGATGTTACCGGACAAATAATTGAACACTATCCGGGCGGGAAAACCCTTCCGGGCGGATTGGAAAAGGCTCGGTCCTTAGCCTTGCGCGGCGGATATGCGTTCATTGAAGTATATGTTGATTGCTGCAGGGCAATCGGACGCAACGGTTCGGTTGCTGTAATTCCTTGTTAACTTAAGCTAAGTTAACAAGGAAAGCTTTGCTGGAAGTTTCTTCACGTGAATTGACCGGCAAAAGAATCGTGCGTATGGTTTCAATGCAGGTGATCCGCTTTGAATGCAGACAGAAGCGGTTTACCAAAAAGCCGTTATGAAAATCATAATCAGACACAAGTGGGATGCAGCCATTGCCGGAAAACGGTGGTGAGTACGTTCACGACTTACATGCCAAGCAGTCTTGCGGTATAATCTTGTTGAGGTATAACGATCCTCTTTGATGAGTTTGGTTTTTCTACGCCGTATTCTTCATCAATTCGGAGAGTTTTGCTTCAACTCTTGACCCCATCTTTGGTATAGCGCCAATTTAAACAGCCCCGTTCCCGCATTTGCGCGGGTTCGGGGCATTTAAATACAATCAAACGAAGAGTCGATTATTTACCTGAAATCATAAGCTTTTCAACAAGGAGACTCGGAGAGCCGACTCTGCCGCCGCCGGGAAAGCCGAAACGCAGGTCGCTGCCTGCGGCGATAACGGAATTCATAAGCGAGAGAAAATTGCCGGCACAGGTAATCTGGTCAACGGAACGGATGACACTGCCCTGTTCAACAAGCAGTCCTTTTGCAATCAACGAAA
>UMCT01062386.1_pt1 | contig 15085 bp, 10 predicted proteins | sample 1964291 | NCBI WGS metagenome assembly UMCT01 (sample SAMEA4835974, study PRJEB28245) | human gut metagenome | biome: gut microbiome; material: fecal sample | place: Denmark | collected 2008 | reverse complement strand
GGCAGCCGGCACGGATAGCGGCTTCTGCCAGAGCTTCGTTGCCTTTCATAAGAACTCTTTCTGACACTTTCAACACCTCTTCTTTCTTTATCTCTCAACAGTTATTGCACAATCAGGACACATAATAGCGCACGCCGCACATCCGATGCACTCGTCGGGGTTTGTGACGCACGCAGGATGATAACCCTTTAGGTTTAGCTTATCCTTAGCAAGGCTGATAATATGCTTCGGACATGCCGTCGTGCAAAGCTCACAGCCCTTGCAGGTGTTTTCATTGATCGTGACTTTTGCCATATCTGTTCCTCCTAATCAAGAATACCGAACTTATATATCCGCCGCTTCGCCTCGGAAGCGGTATCGGTCAAAAAATTTTTACCACGGGAGCTTTACGAGCACATCGACGGGATAGAGATTGTCAATCTTTCCCTCGAGTTCACCCGCGACACTCTTCGGCGCAGTTGTATATACGAGCGGCAGACCAGCAAGTTCAGCCGTTTTCTCGGCATAAGGGACGGACGAAAGACTGTCCTGCGCAGTCGTCTGCGCCCCCAAGTGCGAGTTGTTGACTAACCCAGTCGCTTTCAGACGGCACGCCGCCTCTATCTCCCCAAGCAGCCCGACTGCCTCATCGGGACTTGAAATAAATTTGCGGAATTTGTTGACGACGCAGAGCATATCATAGCCCGACTCGTTGAGCTGGCGCGAAAAGCGTCCGAGCGCGGTAGCGCCCGCATCGTCGCCGCCGACATCGACTATCACTCTGCCCATGCTCTCCTCAAAAATCGAGAACATCCTCGCTGTCAGCGCGGGTGCGTCGAGGGTAGTGCCCTCAAGATTCTGGGCAATGACATTGACTCCCGCCGCTTCAAGCTCGTCCTTGTAGTCCGCGGTGCGGAAATAGGGATTGACTATATCGAGATCGACGAGCGTTATCTTCTCGCCGCGCTTCGCCGCGTTGACTGCGAGGTTGAGCGCGAAATTCGTTTTCCCGCTGCCGTAATGACCGCAGACGAGCGTTATGCGTTTCATCGATCTGCCTCCCTTCGGTTATAAAAATAATTATACCACTCTTTGCCCCGCGGTACAATATATTTTCCGTCTGCGCGGATAGAAAAGATATTGCAGCGCGCGGCGCGTTTTGTGCAAAATTTATGCAAAAGCATACGCGCGGGGATAAAAATATCCGGCTCCTGCCAAACGGCAGAAACCGGATAGTGAAATCAAAACTGATTATTCAGCCTCGGTCTCCTCAGCCTCGTCCTCTGCGGCGGGCTCGAGCAGAGCTCTGATCGAAAGGCTGACGCGCTTCTTGTCGAAGTCGATGCCGATGATCTTCGCCTGAACCTTGTCGCCGACCTTGAGAACGTCGGAGGGCTTCTCGATGCGGCGATCCGCTATCTGAGAAATGTGGATAAGACCGTCAATGCCGGGGATAACTCTTGCGAATGCACCGAAATCGGTAAGGCTGACTATCTCAGCGTCGATAACGGTTCCCTCGGGATAGTTCTTGCGAAGGATCTCCCACGGATTGTCCTCGTCTTTTCTGTAGCCCAGAGAAATCTTTTTCTTCTCGGGATCGAGAGCCTTTATGTAGACATCGATAACGTCGCCAACCTTCAGGACATCCGACGGATGCTTGATGCGCTTCCAGGAAAGCTCGGAGATGTGAACCATTCCGTCCACGCCGCCGATGTCGACGAATGCGCCATAGTTGGTAAGAGACTTGACGGTGCCGGTATACTTCTGACCGACCTCAGCCTGTGCCCAGAAAGCTTCCTCAGCGGCCTTTCTCTCCTCCTTGAGTACGGCACGGATGGAGCCGACAGCTCTTCTCTTGTAGTTGTTGACCTCGATGATGCGGAACTTGACGTTCTTTCTCAGAAGGCTGTCAAGAGACTCGCTGCGCGATGCGGTTGCAAGAGAACCGGGGATGAAAACGCGAACGCCGTCGGTAACAGCGATAACGCCGCCCTTGACAACATCGGTGACAACGCCTTCGAAAACCTTATCGGTCTCAGCTGCGTCAGCGATATCGCGCCATGCCTGCATAGCATCATAACGGCGCTTGGAAAGCATAACGGTGCCCTCTGCATCGTTGGTCTTCATGATGATAAGGCCGATCTCGTCGCCTATCTTGAGCTCCTTCTTCGGGTCAGCAGCAGGATCTGCGCTGTACTCGTCCATGGGGACATAGCCGGCATGCTTTCTGCCGATGTCAACCTGAATCTCTGTGGGCGAGAAGCCCATGACGATACCGGTGACCTTCTGGTCGTTGTTCATGCTGTTGAGAGACTCCTCAAGAGCCTTGGAGAAGTCCTGCTCGTCTGCTTCTTCGGAAGGCACCTCCTCCGCCGGCTGTGCGGAAGCTGCGCTCTCCTCGAGCTCACCGGCAGCCGCCTCAGCGACATCGGTCTTACGCTCGACTGCGCCTTCCTCAAGCTCTTTGGATTGTTCGTTAAGAATTTCGGACATGTTACAAAGTACCTCCTTTATTATGCACGCAGGGGTTGATGCCCCTGCAGTAACGCCGACAACATCGCAGGCGGAGAAATCGATATTTTTAACATCCGCTGCGCGCTCCACAAGATAAGTCGGGCAGTTTTTTTCGCACACTCCCTTGAGCTTTGCCGTGTTGGAGCTCTGCGAGCCGCCGATGATAATCATCATATCGACCCGCTGCGACAGCTCGGAAGCCTCTTTCTGTCTATCCTGCGTAGCATTACATATTGTATCAAAAACATTTGCATTTGTACATAGTATTTTTATTATTTTTAGGGATTCCTGCCATTCTTTTACGCTGAAAGTGGTCTGTGAGACGACCGTTATTTTCTTCCTGGAATATTCCGGATGATTTTCGAAAATTTCACGGAGTTCTTCGGCGTTGCGGAAAGTGAAGCACTCGCCGCGGCAGTGACCCATAATGCCGATGACCTCGGGATGACCGCTGTCTCCGGCGATGAGCACGGGGATATCGGGCGATGAATTCTCGCCCACTATCCTGTGTATTTTCTTGACGAACGGGCAGGTCGCATCGCAGATATCGGCGCCCGTAGCCTCAAGGCTGCGATAGACACTCGCGCCGACTCCGTGGGTGCGGACGACGACGGTAGTATCGGCGGACGCTTCTATGGGCGAGTTTATCACCCTAACACCCTTTTTCTCAAGATCTTCTATAACGACCGGGTTATGTATCAGGGGACCGAAAGTAGCGACTTTTTTTCCGCTGTCAACGAGCTTATATGTCATCTCGACCGCGCGGTTGACCCCGAAGCAGAAGCCCGCCGTTTTTGCAACCTCAATCCTTTTCATGACCCTTTTCAAGCAGCTCCCCTATCTTGCCCATGACAAGTCTGGAAGCGTCCTTTATCTCACTCATATTTGATTCGTCCGTAAGTCCGAGCTCCTCATAGGGAATGACCTCGCCGAAGCGGACGGTTATCTTCTTGCGGAACTTGCTCTTGCCCTCAAAATAAATGCATGCGGGCAGAACATCGGCATGGGTGGCCTTGGCTATAAGCGCGATGCCTGCTTTGGGCGGCAGCATCTTGCCGTCGGGATCCTTCGAGCGCGTGCCCTCGGGGAATATGCCGAGAACCTTGCCCTCTTCGACAAGGCGGATGGCGTAGTTGAGCGAGCGCTGGTCGCCCGTTCCGCGGCTTATCGGGAACGCATTCAGGTGGCGGAGCATCCACGAAGCGAGCTTATTGAGATTGAACAGCTCGAGCTTCGCCATGTAGTGGATCTTGCGGACTCTCGCCGCGGCAATGAGACCGGGATCGTATGAGTTGCGATGGTTCGAGGCAATTATAAGACTGCCCGTTTTCGGCACGTTTTCGCGTCCGATATACTGCGTCTTGAAGACAATCTTTGCGAGCGGATGAAACATCCAAACGAAAACGTCATAAAATTTTCTGTCTCTGGTATCGTTGTAGTTAAACGCTTTACCTTTAATCTTCGGTTCCATCAAAGATTCTCCTTAATAACATTTTTTATTTTCTCTATCGACTCGTCGAGCGAAAGCTCCGTCGTATCGACCGTTATGGCGTCGGGCGCGGCTCTGAGCGGAGCGATAGCCCGATTGGAATCATTATAATCCCTTTGCTTCATTTCTGCAAGCACATTTTCGTATTCGACCTTTTCGCCCTTTTCTATGAGCTCTTTATAGCGGCGGCGCGCACGCTCCTCGGCGGAGGCGGTGAGGAATATCTTGACCTGCGCGTGGGGCAGAACAACGGTTCCGATATCGCGCCCGTCCATGACGCAGTCGTTTTTGGCGGCGATATCCTGCTGGAGACCGAAAAGGAACTCGCGGACTGCGGGCACCGCCGAGACTTTAGAGGCCGCCATTGACGCTTCGGGAGTTCTGATGAACGCCGAGACATTCTCGCCGTTTAAAAACACTGCCTGCTCGCCGTTTTCATATTTGAGTTCAACGGATATACCCTTGACGCTCTCGGCGATAGCCTCGGGGTTTTCAAGGTCGACTCCGCGGCGCAGTGCGTTGAGTCCGACGGTGCGGTAAAGCGCGCCGGTATCGACATAGATAAAGCCGAGCGCCTGAGCCGCGCGGCGTGATATTGTGCTCTTGCCCGCTCCTGCGGGGCCGTCGATTGCAACATTTATTGACATAGAGATTTTCCTTTCGTGCTTTCTTTATTGAGCCGCACTCTCTCCGGCAAGATGTCCGGTCGAGAACGCTATCTGCAAATTGAATCCGCCCGTGTAGGCATCGACATCTATAACTTCGCCCGCAAAATACAGACCGTCTATGAGCTTCGACCGCATCGTTTTCGGGTCTATCTCCGAGGTCTTTACGCCGCCGGAGGTGACAACCGCCTCTTCGATCGGGCGAAAGTCAGTTACCGTAACAGTGAAATGCTTGAGCAGATAAACGAGCTTCGCGCGCTGTTCGCGGGTGACGGAATTGACCTTTGTGTCCATGGGTATGCCCGAGAGAGAGACTATGACGGGCACGAGCTTTTTGGGAAGCAGGAAGTTGAGCGCATTTATAAAATTGCGGTTGTTGTTCTCGCTGAAATCGCGCAGGACGCGCGCATCGAGCTGCTGCTCCGAAAGCGCGGGTTTGAGGTCGATAACAATTTTATATCTCCCCCGTTCCATCTGACGCATATGCGAGCTCGCGGAGAGTATCATCGGGCCCGACACGCCGAAATGAGTAAACAGCATCTCGCCAAAATCGGAATAGATGTGCTTTCCCGTTTTTGTGTCCTCAACAGTTATTGAAACATTTCTCAGCGACAGCCCCTGAAGCCGCGAGCAGAAGCCCTCGTGCGCTTCGAGCGGAACGAGCGACGGCTTTATCGGGGTCACGGTGTGCCCCGCCTGTTTTGCGAGTTCATATCCGTCGCCTGTTGAGCCCGTCTGGGGATAAGACCTGCCGCCGGTGGCGACTATCACTCTGTCGGCATATATCCGCTCGCCGGAATGAAGTATCGCGCCGCGGACTTTACCGGATTCGATTATGAGCTCCTTTGCCCTGCCTGTCACTATATCGACGCCCGCGTGCTTCGCCGCGAAGAAGAGCGCGTCGACTATATCGGACGCTCTGTCCGACTCGGGGAAAACGCGGTTGCCGCGCTCAGTCTTGAGCGGCACGCGCTGAGACTCGAAGAAATTCATTGTATCCACTGGCATGAAGCGAGAAAACGCGCTGTAAAGAAATCTGCCGTTGACCGGCACAGCCGAGATGAGGGCATTGAGATCTGCGCAGTCATTTGTGACATTGCATCTGCCCTTTCCCGTTATCATTATTTTGCGGCCGACTTTTTCGTTGCGTTCAAGCAAAACGACTTTGCCGCCGTTTTTTGCTGCGGTGACGGCCGCCATAAGTCCCGCCGCTCCGCCGCCTATTACAAGCACTTCAGGCATAATTTACCTCTTTTTGAAAAATTTACTCGTCCTCGTGGGTCTGGTATATCTGATACTCGTCCCAGATATTTTCGAGCGAGCTGAGATTGCTGTAGACCTCGCCGCTCTTTTCGCTCGCCGCCGCCGCTATCAGCGCGTTGATAAGGCTCAGCGGAGCAACGAGGGAATCGACAAACGAAACCATGCTGCTGCGCGCGAGGAGAAGATGGGTCGCAAACTGCGCTATAGGTGAATTCTCGCTGTCGGTGACGGAGATAACCGTCGCTCCCCTGTCGGATATAAAGCGCAGCATATTTATCGTCTGCTTTGAATATCTCGGGAAGCTTATCGCGATGCAGACATCGTCCTTGTTGATTCTGAACGCCTGGTCAAACGCCTCGCCCGTTCCGGCGGGTTCGATGAGGGTCACGCTGTCATAGACAAAATTGAGATAGAACGCCGCAAAGCTTGCAAGCGATGCCGCACTGCGCACGCCGAGGACATAGATATGCTTCGCGCGGTTTATCGCCTCGACGCTCGCGTTGAACGCCTCGCGCGAAATGCTCTCGCGGGTCGCCTTTATCGTATCGATATCGGAAGAAAACGCGTGTTCGAGCATATCTTCGCCGCCCGCCGCCTCCATGCGTTGGACGCTCGTCAGTCTGCTCTTGACTACCTCCTGCAGGGTCTTCTGAAGCTGAGGATAGCCCGAAAAGCCGAGCTCGGACGCGAATCTGACAACAGTCGATTCGCTCACGCCGACCGCGTCGCCGAGCTTCGCCGCGGTCATGAACGCCGCCTTGTCGTAGTTTTCGGTTATGTAGTCGGTTATCCGCTTATGTCCCTTGGACATGGAAGAGTAACAGCCCTCTATTTTTGAAAGCAGCTGTTTTGTCATATTGGATATTCACCTTATTCCGTTTACATATATAACATGATTTTAGCATACAGCCACATAAAAATGCAAGACAGCAGAGCAAAAATTGCAGGGTTTCCTGCATTTTCTTAAAAGCATTGACTTAAAGCCCGATTTTTTTTATAATCTATTAGTCTATTACTTCTTAAATAAGGAGCTAAAAAATGAAGGATTCATCATTTCTCTGGTATGACAAGCCCGCCTCCGTCTGGACTCAGGCGCTGCCAATCGGCAACGGAACGCTCGGCGGCATGATATACGGCAAAGTAGAGGAAGAGACCGTCTCTTTGAACCACGACGAGCTTTGGACGGGGCACCCAAAGAACACTATACGCCCCGGTTCACTCGAAGCTTTTCAGAAAGCCCGCGCACTCGCGCTCGACGGAAAGCTGCGCGAGTCGCAGGATATTATAGAATCCGACTTCATGAGCACATGGAGCCAGGCATACCTGCCCCTGGGCGACCTCGTTCTGACATTCGACGGCTCCGACCGCAAGTCAGATTATATCCGCTCGCTCGATCTTGACACGGCGATCGCCTCGGTCAGCTACAGGCAGGGCAAGCGCATCATGCGCCGCGAGCTGTTTGCATCGCATCCCGATAAGGTTATCGCAGTCCGCCTCATCTGCGAAAACGGCAAGTTTGATGTCACAGCGAGCCTCAAATGCCAGCTTCATCACAAAGTCAAGTCGCAGAGCGGTCTGCTCGTCATGAGCGGCGAAGCGCCGAGCGAGCACAACACGAACGGTCAGTCGGATAAGCAGAGCTATTCGAAAGTCGACAGCGAGCGCGGTATGCTCTTCACCTGCGCCGTGAAAGCCGACACAGACGGCAAAAAGCATATAAGCGGCAAGGGAATAGAGATAACCGGCGCGACGGTCGTCACGCTCTATCTCACCGCAGAGACGAGCTTCAACGGCTGGCAGAACAACGCTTTCACAAACGGCAAGCCGCACCTTGAGCCCTGCATTGAGAGACTCTCGAAAGATTTCGATTACGAAGCGGTCAAATCAGCGCACATCGCCGACTACCGCGCGCTCTATTCGAGAGTTGAACTCGACATAGGCTCGAACGGCAAAGACAACATACCGACCGGAAAGCGTCTGCGCAATTTCAAGAAAGACAAGAATGACATCGCTCTCTACACCCTGCTGTTCAACTTCGGACGCTATCTCGCGATATCCTCGTCGCGCCCCGGCTCGCAGCCATCGACGCTTCAGGGCATTTGGAACGAGAAGCTCTGCCCGCCGTGGCACTCAAACTACACTGTAAACATAAACACCGAGATGAACTACTGGCCCGTTCTCCCCTGCGATATGCCGGAGGTCAACGAGCCGCTGATAGAGATGGTGCGAGATCTGTCCGTCGCGGGCGAGCGCACGGCAAAAGAGATGTACGGCATGCACGGCTTTGTCGCGCATCACAATGTTGACATTTGGAGAATGACGACCCCCGTCGGCGGATGCGCCGTATGGGCATTCTGGCCGATGTCGCCCGGCTGGTTCTGCGAGCATATTTTTGCCCACTACGAATACACCATGGACGAAAAATATCTGCGCGAGACCGCCTATCCGATAATGAAAAAGAGCGCGGAATTCTACTGCGACTATCTCGTTGAGGACAAGGACGGCTATCTCATCGCCGCGCCCTCGACCTCGCCCGAGAACAACTTCGTCCTAAACGGCAGCAACTGCGCCGTTTCGCAGACGACGACAATGACGATGAGCATAATCCGCGAGCTGTTTGAAAACTGCATCAAGGCTTCCGACATCCTCGGCGAGGACAAGGAGTTTGCAGAAATTCTCAAAGACAAGCTTAAAAATATGCTGCCGTTTAAAATCGGCAAAAAAGGTCAGCTTCTCGAGTGGTACAACGAAGAGAAAGAATCGGAGATACACCACCGCCACTGCTCGATGCTCTACGGTCTGCACCCCGCGCATCTGATAACAGCAGACGGCACACCCGAGCTTGCGGACGCTTGCAGACGCTCGCTCGAAATAAGAGGCGACGACGGCACGGGCTGGAGCCTCGGCTGGAAGATAAACTTCTGGGCGCGCCTGCGCGACGGCAACCACGCATTGAAGCTCTTCGATCAGCAGCTGAGATTCAAGGCTTCGACCGGCATGAACTACTCCCACGGCGGCGGCACATACGAAAATCTCTTTGACGCGCACCCGCCTTTCCAGATAGACGGAAACTTCGGCGCGGTCAGCGGAGTCTGCGAGATGCTGCTCGACTGCTTTGACGGAAAGATTTATCTTCTGCCCGCTCTCCCAGACAAGTGGAGTGATGGCAGCGTCCGCGGTCTGCTTGCAAAGGGCAACATAAAAGTCGACATGACCTGGAGCGACGGCAAGCTGACTTCATATTCGCTCACCGGAAAAGGCAAGGTTAATATAGTATACGGCGGCAAAGAGACCGTCCATGAGCTTGACGGCGGCACGCTGACAGTTGAGCTTTAAGGAGTTATAAAATGAAATTCGACCTCTATGATTTTGACAAGACCGTTTTCCCCGTTGACTCGGAGAGCGTGTTCTATCTCTTCTGCCTTGTCCGGCACCCGTGGCTGATAGTCATTCTTCCCTATCAGCTCGTCTGCCTCGCCTGCTTCTTTTTGAAGATAGGCGGCGACAAGATGAAGGGCAGATTCTTCTGCTTTCTGCGCTTTGTGAACACGGAAAAGATGGTCAAAAAGTTCTGGGAGAAGAACGAAAAGAGAATATATCAGTTCTTCCGCCCGGAGAACCGCGATCTCCCCGCAGTCGTCTGCTCGGCGTCTCCCGAATTTCTGCTGCGCCCGATATGCGAAAAGTACAAGGTACACACGCTCATCGCCACGCGCCTTGACCCGCACACGGGCAGAATGACCGGGCTCAACTGCAAGGACAGCGAAAAGGTTATAAGAATAAACGAGGCGATGCCCGGCGCGAAATTTGAGAAAGTGTTTTCGGACTCTCTCAAAAGCGACGCGCCGATATTCGCGCTCGGAGAGATAAACTATCACGCAGTGAGGGGTAAACTGACGCGCATAAAATAAGTTTCAACACACTGGAGATGTAAAAATGATAATAGACAGCCACGCACATATATACCCGGACAAGCTCGCCAGAAAGGCGGCGCGCAGCATCGGCGATTTCTACGACATCGACATGAGCCTCGACGGCACGGTCGACATGCTTCTCAAGGTCGGCGACGAGGCGGGAGTTGACAAATTTCTTGTTCACTCGGTCGCGACGACACCGCACCAGGTGCGCTCAATAAATTCATTCATTGCAAAGAGCGTATCGGAGCACCCCGACCGCTTCATCGGCTTTGCGACACTCCATCCCGGATGCGGCGACGAGATACCGGAAATCGTTGACGAGGCGATAGAGCTCGGGCTCTCGGGAATAAAGCTGCACCCCGATTTTCAGGAGTTCGATATAGACGCACCTGAAGCGATGCGCATGTACGAAGTGCTTGAGGGCAGACTGCCAATACTCTTCCACACCGGCGACTACCGCACGCAATATTCAAAGCCGACGAAGCTAATAAAAGTCCTCGAAAAGTTCCCGAAGCTCGACATAATCGCAGCGCATTTCGGCGCATGGTCGGAATGGGGCTACGGCTCAAAGGAGCTTTCTGAAGCGGGAGTATATGTTGACTCATCGAGCAGCTTCTATGCGATGAGTCCGGAGAGGATAATGGAGATGATCCACATCTTCGGCACGGACAAAATCTTCTTTGGCTCGGACTACCCGATGTGGAATGTCAAGAAGGAGCTTGAAACATTTATGTCCCTGCCGCTGAGCGACGAGGACAGAGAGAAGATACTGCACAAAAACCTCGAAGGTCTGCTGGCGAAGTACAGAAAATAAAATAAAAAAATCAGAGCAAAGCCCCGCCGACATAGCAAAAATGCCGGCGGGGCTTTTTCAATTGTCAATCCGATTCAAAAAAGAATTCTCCGCATTTTATTCCGTCGCTACAAATCACGTCGCGATGAACCGTCTCATGGTTTTGAATATTTTCCCAATCTGCGCTCGTTCCTCTATAACATATTTCATAGCAGCCGGACAGAGCATTCGCGCCTAATATCCCCACACCGGCGGGAATGTTTATCCGAAGCGATCCGGGCATTATATCATAAAACAGGCGCAAATAATAAAATGCGCTGTTGCCTATCGCCGTAACGCTCTCGGGAATGTTTATATTTTCAACATGCTCGCAGCCCATGAAAGCATAATCGCCAATGGCCGTCACCTTATGGCCGTCAAGCTCATCCGGTATCTCAACATTTCCGCTTATGTATCTGTCGCAATCGACAATGCATGCATCTCCATGTTCGTTGAGGGTATATGAATACGGAGCCGAATGCAGCAGCTCTTTGTCCGCGCCTTTCATCTTGCGGAAGGTCGAATGTTCGAAAAGCCATCTGCAATAATTGCGGCAAGAATCTTTTGGGGCATCGAAAAAGTCATGATTCATTCTGTAGAGCTCAAGATCGAACCCGTCCGAAGCAGAAAAAACTTTTTCTGCTAAACTTGCCGATATAGATATATCTGCTTGTTCACAGCCGCTGAAAGCCCAGCCTCCGAGAGAGCGCACGCTGTCAGGAACAATTATTTCGCGCAGGCTGCTGCACCTCTCAAATGCCGACTGCTCTATCATATCTACGCTGTCCGGGATATCCGCCCTCACAAGGTTCCCGCAGCCAAAGAATGCCGCGTCATCAATACATCTTACTCCGTTCGGAATATCCACGCGCGTAAGATTTCGGCAATCTCTGAACAGGTTGCGTCTTATGTTACTTATACCGCTCGGAAGCGATACCACTGTCAGAGCAGAGCAACCCTCAAATGCGCCGCGTCCTATTTGCTTTATAGACTCGGGTAAATCTATGCTCATAAGATTTTCGCATCCGCTGAAAGCCTCGTCTCCGATTTCCTCGGTGCCGTACAAAACAGTTACCTTTATAAGCTTTTCGCAGCCATCGAAGGCATTGTCATCAATTCTTTTAACACTATGCGGAATCACAAGGCTTTCGATATTGCGGCAGTTGCAGAACGCTTCTTTTCCGATGCACCCTACCTTATAGCCGTCAAATTCGGACGGAATCTCGACTCTGCCGGAGATTTCCTTGTCACAATCGATTATCTCCGCCTCATCGAAATGCAGAACATAACGGTAAGGGCCGCTTTTTGTGCCGAACCGGATCTTTGTGTCACTCAATCTTATCTCCGAGAATCTGAGCAGCGTCTCCCACTCGTCTTTGCTGCCGGTATAATTCAACTCATCCAAGTCGCACGGCTCAAGATCATCATCAGTAGAAAGCCTCAGTGCGCTCCATATTTCTCTGAGGCTGCTCACATTTTTTGAGATCGTTATTTTACGAATATTGTTTGTTCCGCTGAATACACCCATTCCGATGTTTTTAATATCTCCCAGCATTGTCAGCTCGCGGATATTATCGCAATCTTTATAAGCCGTACCGTCGACCGAGAGCAGTTTTTCCGGGAAAGTGACCGCTTCAAGTGCGCTGCAGCCGCGAAAGGCATCAATACCGATATGCAGCAGACTGTCCGGCAGCTTTATCTCGCGCAGATTTTTACAAAATGCAAAAGTATCGCTCGCGATTTCCCTCAATTCATCCGGGAGCACTATCTTCTCCAGCCCGCATCTTTCAAATGCGCAGCATCCGATTCTTGTTACGCTCGCCGGGACGACTACGCTTTCGATACCGCTGCAGCCCTCGAAAGCGTGGCCTCTTATGGCAGTCACTTTATATCCGTCGATTTCCGACGGTATAACAAGATCGCCGGAGGCGGATTTGTCGCACCCGCTTATCGTAGCCTCGCCGCCGAACACAGTATAAAAATACGGAGAGTTCTTTTTGCCGAGATATATGTTTCCCTCTATTCTGACCATGTTTCTTTCCGTTAACTCCGACCATTGTTCGCCTGTGCCGGTATAATTTATGGAGCCGCCGTTAAGATTTATTTTCAAAGGAAATTCAAGTGCCGCCTGTTCTCTCGGGATATCACAAAAAAGCTCATGGCATATATATTTGATTCCTGTGACATTATCGGATATCACAAGCTCCATATTCTTGTGAAAACGCTCTGTTTCATTCGAAAATGCGTAGTGGCCGACATTATATATATCTCCGAGAACGGTAATTTTTTTAAGACCGGGGCAGGCGAACGCCGAAAAGCCGAGGCTTCTCAAGTTGTTCGGAAAAGTTATCTCGGTTATTCCGCAGCCGGCAAAGGCATTATCGCCGATACGTTCGACTGTGCCGGGGATGTTTATATCCGTCAGCTTGCCGCAGCCCTTAAAGGCGGAGTTCCCGATCGCCGTCAATCCCTCCGGAAGTTCCACTTCACTGAGCTCACAGCATCCGGCAAAGGCATCGTCTTCTATCTCGCGAAGGCCTTCGGGAAGATTTACTCTTTTAAGGGCAACACAATCCCTGAAAGCTCCCTCACATATCTCCTCAACGCCATTCGGCACCGTCACCTCTTCGAGTGTTTCGGCGCACTTCCCGAACGCCATATTGCCTATGCTCGTCACGGGATAGTCCTTGATAGTCTGCGGGATTCTTACGACGGACTCGCGGGTTCGGCATTCCGTTATCGTCACGGCGCCGAAGAGTACTGTGTACTTATACTTTGTACGGGTTACAAATGTTTTACTTCTCATTTTCAATCCTCCCCATCATTGCTGCATTTTATCGTTCTTAAAAGGCACTCATTGCCGGGGGCGACGGACACCTCGTTCCATTCTTCTCTTGTACCGTCAAAGCGGACATTTTTCAGCCTGAAGCATCTTCTGAACGCATTCTCGCCTATGCGCTTCACGCCGCGCGGAATCGTTATGTCGCTGAGCTTATAGCAACAGTTGAACGCGCGCTCTTCTATGGCCGCTATATTTTCGGGAATTGAAAGCTTTTTAAGCTCCGTACACCCTTCAAACATTCCGCGCGAGAGCTTCATGATTCGGCCGGGCAGATTTATATCGGTGAGATTCAGACAATATGCAAAAGCCTCGTCCCCTATGCTGTGGATGCTGCCCGGCAGGCATATCTCCTGAATGGCGACGCACTCATTGAATGCACGGGCTCCGATTTTCGTCAGACCGTCGTACATTTCTATTTCCACCAGCTTTTTGCATCCAGAAAATGCCCGCGCACCTATCTCTTCGGTTTCATCGGAAAGTTCCAGCCTTTCGAGTTCCGTCCAGTTGCAGAAAGCTCCTTCACCAATGCGTCTGACCGTGTAGGGAACAGCAAAATCATCAACAAAATCATCCGACATGCACAGCACGAGCTCCGTCATATCCGCGCTGAACAGGACATTCTGATCGTTTATATAATGCTCGTTTCCCGTGGCGACATTGACGCTCTCGAGACAGATGCAGTCTTCAAACGCATCGCCCGCTATATATTCCACGGTGTCGGGCAAATCTATTTCGCTGAGAGACCTGCACTGACCGAACGCCCGGCTGCCTATGCTGACAATTCCTCTCGGCAGGACCATGCCGAAAAGATTGGTGCATGAGTCAAATGTCCACTCGGATATATCTCTAATATTCGCCGGCAGAACGGCGCTTCTCATCTCGGTGCAGCCATAGAACGCTCCGCGTCCGATTTCAGTGACGCTGTCGGGAATCTGCACGCCAAGCATTCGCTTGCATTTCATGAACGCGAACGCCGCTATACCAACGACCGGAACACCGAAAAAGCTCTCCTGTATCTCAACATCTCCGCTTATGTTCTTGTCACATTCCAGAATGACCGCCCCGTTTTCGGTCTCATCATAGATGTATGAACCTATTTCTTTGATCATCGCCTTTTCTCCTCTTCTTGCCCTTCATATAATCTTTTACCACATTTTATAGCGTTCGATATTCTCGCGGACAAGGCCGACCCCCTCGGCCCGTTCAAAGTCCCCATCCGTCGGTTCCTCCATGTAATCATAGCGAATGACATCACAGCAACTATTAAACACTCTTTCGCCGGAGATCTTTGTACCGGAGTACATATATATACGACTACCGCACTCGGCAAAAGTTCCATCCTCGATATCGGTTACGGTATCTGGAAGCCATATTTTTGTCATAGAAACGCAGTGCCAAAATGCATGTCCGCCTATATAATTGACTCCGTGGGGAACAACCATCCACTCGAGAGCATTGCAAAAAGAAAACGCTCCGCCTTCGATTCGTTCAAGCGTTCTCGGCAATTTAAATTCGGTTATTCTGTTGCTGTCGGCAAACGCACCCCCTCCTATTACACGCACACCCTCCGGAACGGTCACGCTG
>UMCT01030342.1_pt1 | contig 15146 bp, 25 predicted proteins | sample 1964291 | NCBI WGS metagenome assembly UMCT01 (sample SAMEA4835974, study PRJEB28245) | human gut metagenome | biome: gut microbiome; material: fecal sample | place: Denmark | collected 2008 | reverse complement strand
TAAATTACTTTTATGTATTTGGTGGTAGAGATGAAAGATCTTTTTCAATAATACAAGGTATGACAGCAGCAGGCTGGTACTTTGATGAAGTAGCTTTACAACCAAAGTCATTTGTAAATCAAGCAATAGGTAGATGTTCAGTGAAAGGAAATAAGTTGTGGTTTAACTGTAACCCTGATATGCCAAATCATTGGTTCAAAACTGACTTCATTGATAATAAGGATAAATTAAATATGTTACATCTCCATTTTACTATGGACGATAATCCTTCATTAGATGAAGAGATAATAAATGACTATAAAAGTAGATTTACTGGTGTATTTTATTTAAGATATATTTTAGGTCTTTGGGCATTAGCAGAAGGTATCATTTATGATATGTATAATGAAGAAATAAATACATATGAGAAAATAGATGAAAATATTAAATTAAATAGTACAAGATATTTTGCAATAGATTACGGAACAACAAATCCATTTGTAGTATTAGATATATTTGATAACTGGGAAATTGCATATCAAGAAAATGAAATATATTATGATAGTAAAAAAACAAAAAAGAGTTTACCTGATATTGAATATTTAAGTATGATAAAAGAATTAGAAAAAAAAGAAAATATACCAGTATCAAAAATAATCATAGATCCATCAGCAGAGAGTTTAAAGGTACTACTTAGAGATAATGGTTATATAGTAAAGGATGCAAATAATTCAGTATTGGAAGGAATTAAATGTACAGGGTCTGCTTTGTGGCAAGATAGGTATAAAATAAATAAAAGAAACTGCAAAAATACTATAAAAGAAATTGGCGGATACGTATGGGATGAGAAAGCTATAAAAAGAGGAGAAGAAAAACCTATTAAAATAGACGATCATGCAATGGATGCAATGAGATATTTTATCAATACTATAATGAGAAGTAGAATATTGGGGAGGGCATAAAATATGAAATACGATAAAATAATAAATTGTTTTATAAATGATAGTGATATAAAAATAGATAAATATGGTGTAATTAGGGGTAATTTAAATATAGAATTTATAGTAGATAAAGAGGATTCAGATTTAATAAAATTATTAAGATTAATAGAATATAATTGTAATATTGGACACTCTTTTATTTGTGAGGTAGAAGGAGAAAAGTTTTTTATAGATGGTGATGGTAAGTGTAGGTTTAATATTACAAAACAAGAAGATAGAGAAAAAATCAAAGCTATAATTGAAGGAGAAATTTAAATGATAAATAAAAGCATGTTAAATAAGTTATATGAAATAGAAAGTATATCATTTGGTGAAATAAAGAAAAAATAATTTTAATTATAATATACCGTATGTTAATAAATTTAAAGAAATAGAATTATTAGTAAATGATATAATACAAGATATAAAAGAAAAAGAAGAAGAGGAGAGTAATTAAAAAAAGTATTTACAAACTTATAAAGTTATAGTATAATATAAATATAAGGAAAAGGAATTAGTTAAAAAAATAGGAGGTAAAAATGAAAGTATTATTTTTAGAAGGTAGAAGAAACGGGTATAGTATCGAGCAATGTGGGGAAACATTTACAGTTTCCGAGCTAATTGATTTTTTATCTGAATTTGATGAAGATATACCAATTTATTTAAGTAATGATAGGGGATATACATTTGGGAATATAGATGATTTAAGTTTTGAATTAGAAGAAATAGAGGGAGAAATGGAAGATGAAGATCTATAAAGTTGCTCATGAAAATATTATATGCCCCAAGGAATTTAGAAAAATTGAAATTGATGAGAGTGATTTAAATGAATTATTAATAAATTCTACTAAGCATGAGGATATGCTAAATGAATTAAATTTTAGTAACTGAAAGATAGGGTGGGTTTCCCGCATTTTGGAGGTAAGTAAATGTATTACGATGGAAATTATTGCGAATTTACACGTTTGGATGGAGAAATAATTACACTTCCAACTTATTATTTAGAGATGGGTGAATATTTAATTAAAAATGGTTTAATAAGTTCTTTCAAGGCTTACAATGATAACAATGTAATTTTAACATCAAGTGCATGTTATGATGAGGCGCAAGCTGAATAAGGGTGAGTGTACTCACCCTTTAGGGTTAGAAAATAATAATACTTAACAAAAGAACTGATAAGATAAAAGAATAAAAATATTCCCTGTATTTAGCAGGGATTTTGTTATATAAAAAAATAAAATGGCTAAACATAAAAAAGATTATAATAGTATATTGAGATCTAAAAGGGAAGAAGAAAAACAAAGATCTTATTTAAAAAGAAATGTAAAAATAACAATAGAAGATGTAAAGAAATTAGAAGAACTAATACAAAAAGAAAAAGAAAATGGTGTGGAAAAAAGCATATTTAAATCAAAAGGAAATTTTATGTATATGATAAATAAACTTTTGTATAATCCACATTTAATACCAAGAGAAAGACTATGTTTTAATTATGAATTTACAAATGAATCATGCAGGGGAAGATTAAGAGATGGTCGTGTAATAAGTGTTAAAATGAAAGTAGTAAATAATAAGAAAGTTTACTATATTAAAATAAATGGTAAATTGAGAGATAAAGCTGTAGGTCAAACTAAAGCTTGCGAAAAGATAAGAGATATAATAGGTTTACCGGAAGGATGGGATGATGAGCAAGGAAGTGCAAGAATCTTTACTTAAAGAAATTGAAGATATGCAACCTATAAAGTCTACTGATTCCAAAGAAGTAATAAAAGAAAAATTAAAGAGTCAAACTGAAGTATTAAATAAATTATATACAATAGATGCTTTTCAAAATCAAATGGCAAGATTAGGGTTTGGACAACCTAATTTAAATGAAGGAGCAGATTATCCTTTAACAAGGATGAGTCAAAATTATAATTTATTTACTTCACTATATAGAAGTTCTTGGATTGTTAGAAAAATAGTTGATGTCTTCCCATCTGACATGGTAAAGAACTGGATAAAGTTTAATTCTTCTTTGGATCCTGAAAAAATAAGTAAAATTAATTCAGTGATAAGAAAGACAAAAACAAAAGAAAAAATAAAAGAAGGATTAAGATGGGCAAGACTTTATGGTGGTGCAGCTGGTTTAATATTAATTGATGGTGACGAAGATTTAAGTGAACCTTTAGATTATGATGCTATAATGTTGGATGATTATAAAGGTTTGTTAATATTTGATAGATGGAATGGGATTTATCCTGACATAGAGTTAGAAGATGATATATCTGATGAAGAATATGGTTATCCTAAATATTATTCAATATCATTATCTGAAGCAAATAGTAATTTAATGTTATCATACAATAAACAAGACTTAGTAAAAGTACATCATTCAAGAATAGTTAGATTTAACGGCAGAGATTTACCTTTATGGGAAAGACAAGCTGAAATGTTTTGGGGTGAATCTGAAATTGAGATAGTTTTTGAAGAATTAAAGAAAAGAGATAATACATCAGCAAATATAGCTTCTTTAATATTCCTTGCAAATATAAGAGTATTAAAGATGAATGATTTAGGACAATTGTTAGGAGCAAGTACACAAAAGGCTCAAGAAAACCTGTATAAAGTATTACAAGCACAGAACCAATTAATGTCTAACATGGGTATATATGTTATGGACAAGGATGATGATTTTGGATCAGAACAATATAGCTTTGGTGGATTAAATGATATATATGAATCATTCATGTTAGATATTGCAGGTGCTTGTGAAATGCCAGTAACAAAGTTATTTGGTAGAGAGCCTACTGGATTTAATTCTACAGGTGAGAGTGATTTAACACAATACTATGATACATTAGAAGAAAAGCAAGAAACTTATTTGCAGCCAATAATTGATAAATTATTACCAATTATATTTATGTCTACATTAGGTGCAATACCTGAAGACTTGGGTTGGGAATTTAATCCATGTATGAATGTAAATAGTAAAGATCTTGCTGATTTAGCACAATCAATGGCATCTCCTATATTTGAAGCATTTAATGCAGGGTTAATAACTAAAGAGATTGCATTAAAAGAATTAAAACAACAAAATGAAAAAACTGGAATGTGGTCAAATATAACTGATGAAGATATAAAAAATGCAAAAAATGAAGATAACTCAGGAGAATATACTAATGAAGAACAAGAATCTTTAATGAGTGAGTTAAATCCTGAACAAAATGATATGGAAGAAATATATAATGAAAATATAAATACACAAAAAGTTAGTGATTCAGGTTGGAGAGAAAGAGTGAAAGCTATACTTAGAAAAAAGGTGTATTAAAATGTATAATAATATTTATGGTATTAAAGATTGTATCAATGAAATAAATAAGGATTTATTGAGTGTAAGTAATGATATGTGTAATTTAAAGAATATGTTTAATAAAAGAATAATGACATTTGATTCTAATTTTGAAGAGAGGCAAAAGAATGCTAAAGTTTCAAATAACTTCTCAAAATTTAAAGTTGGTAGAAAAACCAAGTAGAGATATAGTTGATAATCAAATAAACTTTTTGTCAGCAAATTTTGTATTTAGTGAAGAATGGACAGATATTAAAAAGTTAGTTCAATTTACTCAAGAAAGAGGAAAAGATGGTTGGTTAGTAAACATAGATTTGGGAACATCTAATGATGTAACTATCAAAATGCCAAGTGATATAAGAGCAGGAATATTAAATATAGCTTGTTATGGTGAGATTATAGAGGAAGATGAAGATGGTGCAAAAGATTTCATAAAGAAAGTAGGAACAACAAAATATAGCATCCCAATTGTTGAATCTGGTATAAATGATGAAGGCTTAGAAATTGGCATTGTTGGTGATAAGAATTATGTACATGAGCAATTACAAGCATCTAATGAATGGAGTGTAAATCATAAATTAAAAAAATATCCAAGTGTGTCAATTATAGATAGTGCAGGTACAAATGTAATAGGAGAGGTTACATATTTGGATGAAAATAGTTTGAGAATAAATTTCTCAAGTATAATGAGTGGTAAGGCATTTTTAAATTAAGAATTGGGGGGGGCTAAAATGATATACTTAGTTAATTTAAATTTATCAGGGAACGAATTGCAAAATGCTGTAATACAACCTGTTGGTGTGTTACCTGGAAGTGCAAAAGAAGGCCAAATTGTTTATAATTCTTCTGAAAAGAATTTATATATTTATAATGGATCAGCATGGAAAGTTGTTGGAAAAGAATATACTTTACCTGTTGCATCTTCAAGTACTTTAGGTGGTATTAAGGTAGGTGCAGGGCTTGCAATAAATGATGGTGTTCTTAGTGCAACAGGTGGTGGAGTTGCTGATGCTGTAGATTGGTCAAATGTACAAAACAAACCGGAAGGTCTTGTTATAGATGAATCATATGTGCATACGGACAATAATTATACTAATATAGAAAAGACAAAATTAAGTGGTATTCAAAATGGTGCAGAAGTAAATGTGCAAGCTGATTGGAATGAATCTTCAAGTTCATCTGATGCATACATAAAAAATAAACCAACAATCCCTTCAACAGCTGCAGAGGTAGGAGCAATACCTGCAAGCGAAAAAGGGTCAAATAATGGAGTTGCTACATTAGATGGTTCAGGTAAAGTTCCTGCTGTACAATTACCTTCTTATGTAGATGATGTTGTTGAATATGATAATAAATCAGCATTTCCACAAACAGGTGAAGATGGCAAAATATATATAGCTAAGGATACCAATTTAACATACAGATGGTCAGGAACAGAATACATAGAAATTTCACCAAGTTTAGCATTAGGTGAAACAAGTTCAACTGCATATCCTGGTGATAAAGGTAAAATTGCTTATGATCATAGCCAAGTAAAAACAGGAAATCCTCATAACACAAAGTTTAGTGACTTACCTGATAAACCAAAGCTTGTTAAAACACAGGAGGATACATTACCTACAACAGTAAGTACAAAAAAAATTACAATTGCGGGAGGAAAAATATTTTCCACAATGGTGTATGATTCTGTAACTTTTGAAGAAGTAATTGTCGATAAAAAATATGATGCAACAAGAGCAAATGTTACAATCACTACAGCAGCAAATCCTACAAATGCATTGACCATTGTTGTCTCATATATAGAAATATAATATTGATATATGTCAGAGGCTTCAGATTTAATTACAATAAATTATTTATATCTTATTACATTTTTATATTAATAAAAACAAAAGTTCATTATGGATTAATTTGAAGTCTTATTTTTTTATATGGTGATTGAAAATGAAAAATTTAAGCAAAATAGATGAACAAAAAGATGTTATTGATAAGGAATATGTAGATAATAGTGTTGCAGTAAAAGCTCCAGCTTATACTTATAGCACGACAGACCTTATTGCTGGAACAAGCCAATTAGAAACAGGAAAGCTTTATTTTGTGTATGAATAGGGTGAAAAATAAATGGCTAAAAATGCATATGTTGGTGTAGACAATAAGGCAAAGAAAATTAAAAATATTTATGTTGGTGTAGAAACTCAGGTTTCTGTTTATGGAAAGAAACAAATTACTTTCAGTAGTGAAAACATAAATGAGTTTTTTACGGTACAGAATAATTCAGCGTATCCGTTTGAGATAAACCCCAGCACGACCAATCAGGTTGGGTTTGTACCGGGAAACATTGGTATAAATAGTTCTACGTCACAGATTGTACTTACCGCAAATCAGGATCTTGTAGTCAAAAAGATTTATGCCCAATATTATACAGAGCGGAATTATGACAAAATTAATATAACAATTAATGCTGTGACTATACTTGGGGATGCGTCAGGTGAAGACACATATGAATCAACTGCGAATAGGATGTTAAGTGCGGGCGATAAGATAGTAATGAGTTATGTAAAAGATAGTTCTAATCACCACTCCAGTGAAGCTATGACTAAAATCATTATTGAATGCGAGCCCATTACAGTTGATACTATTATGGGATATGAAACAAAACCGGTCGCCAGAAGGATAAAAAAGGCTTATGTTGGTGTGAACGGAAAAGCAAGATTATGTTATTCAGGGGACGAAGGATATAGCAAACTAAAAAAGATAGCTCAGTACAAGTTCAACGATCAACCTAATGATATAACGTATGTTCCAGGTGAAGACGGTTGCTATATTGGTACAAATGGTGGTCGTGTGTATAAGTTTAATAATAATGCACAAATAGTATGGCAAAAAAGTGTATTTGATGAAATTGGCTATATAAAATCAATTAGACCATTTGATGTAGTTGATGGCCAAGTTATGGTTGGAGGAGTAAAAGCTGTTACTGCAATTGAACATGATGGGTCTTATAATGAATTTGTAAAAATTATTAATGATCAAGCGAACGGAGTTTATATATCTAATCAAAGAGGTGAGGAGCATAATCGTAATTTTATTTTATATGCTATGTCAACAACAGATCATTTATACACATATAGCGTAGATCAATCTTTGACCAAATATCTTGTTGAAAGAGGTTTATTGCAAAACGTAAAAGAAATAAAATGTTGTGGCTCATTTTATGTTGATCGTGGTTTTAGTGCTTATGATAGCATTAGGCATCTTATAAGTTATTATGCACATACTGGTACAAGAGAGTTTAAATTATTTAACTCAAGTGGTTCTTCCATTGGTAATGAGTTTGAATTGTCAACACAGACAACTACACCCATTACAGCAATAGGCTCATTTGGGAAGAGTGGGATTAAGTTGTTAGTCGGATATGGAAATGGATTGTTAGAATGCCTCGATGTATCCACTATACCTTATTCCGTTGTTTGGAGAAATAGAATATCAGATCAAGGAGCAATAACATCAATTTCCGTAGGGGAAAGAATTACAATAGTATCATATAATTATGGAAAAATTAGGATATACGATACTAATACCATGAATGAGATTGAAAATGATGGAGACTATGTGAAAAGAATTACAGCCATTTCTCAAGGTGATACTAATGATCATATTGTTTATGTAATAAATGGAACTGGAGGGAGCGGAGAAACAAGTAATTCATTATGTGTATTTGAATATCAAAATTAGTGAAAACTGACGAGGTGTGTAAAATGAAAATTCTTAGTAAAATAGAAAATGCTAATGATATTCCAAGCAAAGAATTTGTTGATCAAAAGATAGTTGGTCTTACTGAACAACAATATGAACAACTTGAAGAAAAAAAAAAAGGAGTACTCTATTGTATATATGAAGAGGAACAATAAATGTTGTATTTAAATTTTAATAAAATAAAAGATTTAACATTAAATTCAAAAATAATTAAAAAAGCTTATTTAAATAATAAATTGGTATATAAGAAAATATACTATTTTAGTTTTGATAAAGATGGAGCAGGTTGGGATCAAGGTATTTGGTTTGTTTAGTATATAAATAGAATGTATGCAACAAGATACCTGGTAACATTTGAGATAAGTAAAAGATATTTTGAAATTAAAAACCTTAATAAAAATAATAAAATGATTAGAAAGTAAATCTAAGTCTTGTATGAGGTATGTAAATATGAGTAAAATTGATGACTTATTATGTAAAAGATGTGGAGATCCTAAAAACACATATTATTCTGATCAAGTAATAACTCAAAATGAATATTGTGGTGTTAAAAGATGGAATGATGCTGGTTATTTAGGTGAAGGTGTTGTTGTATGGACAACAGAAAATCATAAAGGCAATTCGTCAGAACATGGATGTAAAACTCATGATAGAATATTTGATGCTGCTCCAGGTGCAACTATTATAAATGCAAGTATATCTGCAATTTATAGTAATGAAGAAATTGAAAAGTTTGAAATAATTTATCAACCATCTCATGATTCTAATGAAAGAATAAAGTATGAGCCTGAAGAATTTATAAAAAAATTTAAAATAAAAATTATTACAAGATCCATTGGTGGAGGAATGTTTAGCGATCCAAAATCAAGTAAAATGGGAAGATTTTGGAAAGAAATGCAAGATAAGTATAATTTAATATTTTTTAACTCTTTTGGTAATAAAGGGAATGAGAATAAAGATGAGACAGGTGATTTAGCAATTTATGTTCAAGCTTGTCATCTGGATAATAAAGGAAAACCTGTAAGAGATTATTATTCATCAACAGGAATTTCGGATCATAATTTTATTGATTTTAGAGGATGGGATTCGGGTACTTCTTTCTCTGCTCCTTATTTAGCAGGAAAAACTGCTTTATTAATTGAAAGATATGGTGATTTAACACAAGAAGATGTCATTCAATATTGGAAAGATCATGTAGAAGATTTGGATGATGAAGGTTATGATAAATATACAGGTTTTGGGTTACCAATTTTAGGTGATGTAAATGAAGAATATGACTTTCCAAGCAAAGAAGGAAATAAAGGTGAAGATGAAATGAAAAAGTTTAAAGATGTACCAGAAAATGCATGGTATAAAGAAGCTATAGATTATGTTGTTGAAAAAGGATATATGAAAGGTGTTAGTGAGGATGAATTTAAACCTGATTCACCTTTAACAAGGGCACAATTAGCACAAGTTTTATATAATTTAGAAAAATAAGGAGAAGAAATGGCTGGCATTAATGAATTTTTAATTTTTGATGAGAACAACCAAAATACATTAAGTAATGAATCATATTCGATTGATACACAAAGGCTTAATGGAGTAGGGGGGGCATAGCAAGATCTAATTTGTATAATAAAGCTATGAGGCAAGCTACAATGTTAAGTTTTACTTTAGGACAAATCATATCTGAAAATGATGGAAATGCTACAGAGAATGCACAAGAATTAAAAGAAAGCATTAAAAATAAAGTATTAAACTCACAATATATAGGTGTATCTAATGAAGTAAATAGCAAATTAAGTGTTAGTAATGTAGATAAAGCATTAATTAAATTAAGTCAAAATAATGAAGAGGTAGCAAATAATAGTTTACATATTATAACTATACAAGAGTGGAAGAGTTGGAGCATTACTATAAACGAGTTAAAAAGTTATTGGGAACATGATGCTTATGATTTATCTAAAATCCCAACTGATAGAGGAAAAATATTTAATTTGATTTTTGATACAGAGGTAAGTTGTGATTTTAGATGTGGTCAAGATACTTTATATGTTTTCTATGGAGCTTTAGAGGATAGTGAAAGAAATGAAAGATTATACAGTGAATATAAAAATAAAAATGATGGTGAATATGGTGCAATAAATTTTAGTACAACAACAATATGGAATAACGCTGGGACAGCATTTATTTTTGATGGTGAAACTGTCAACTATAGAAATTTAGCTATTGATTATATTGGAAATAAAGACACAATTAAGAAAATAACTTTTGATTGTAGTGGTATGAATTGTGCAACCAAACCAACAAAAATTAGAACAAGAGTAAGAGCTGTAGTTGTTGAGTGAATAAAGGGAGGTGATAATTTTGCCAGGTATTAATGAGTTTCTTGTTTTTAATGAAAATAAAAATAATACTTTAGAAAATGAAACTTACTCAACAGATAAGCAAAGAATTGATGGATTACAAGCAGGTGTAGCAAGATCAAATTTGCAAAATAAGTTTCAAAGAAATGTTTCAGTGATGACAGCAACTTTTGGTAAAATAATTGCAGATAGAGGTATGAATGCAATAGAAGAAGTTGACGAATTAGAGGAAGCATTAAAATCTACCTTTGGAAATGCAGGTGGATGGAATGTAACTTTAATTAATTTTAATGTTAGTGATTGGATTGTAGATGATACCTTGAAGAAGTATGTTTGCACAAAAACAATAAATGGTATTACTTCTGATGAAGAAGAGCAATTAATTATAACAATTCCAAAGATTGAGACTATGGATTTATTTATGAAGTTTGGAATAACAAGCTATAGTCAATCAGTAAATACATTAAAATTTAAATGCAAAAGAAAACCAAATAAATTAGTAAAATGCTATATAGCATATTGTTATTTAAAGTGAGGTAAATAAGATGTTATTAAATCCATTAGGTATGTACTCCTCAGGTGGTACAATTGAGGGGGGGGCTCTGGAGGAGCTAAAGAACTTTAAAGAAATAAATACCAAATTAGATATTGATAGTTTTACAGAGCCTTCAAATATAAAAAATGTAAAAATGACAGATGTATTAGATATACAAGGCTCTGGAACATTATTTGCTTGCTTCTCTAATGGTCAAACAAGCACTGAATATCATGACCATGTTATAATTAAAATTACAATTGATAATGAAGTTGTGTTATATTCTTGTACTTTGTTCTACAATGGTTTTGCTTATAATCAAGGGGTAGGAGTAACCTTTGCAAATAGCAATAATTTTTTAAAGATATATAGTGTTGATAATGTAGGGTCAAGTGCTGGAAATAGAATAGAATGGGATCCAATTGATGAATGGGATAAAAGTTGTACAAAAGATGTGCAAGAATATAGCATATATGTAACTGATATTCCTATAGCATTTAATGATTCAATAAAAATACAAACTTATTCATTTTGCCAAAGTGAACCAAAAAATAAAAAATATAATGTTTATGTAAGATATAAATTGGATGAATAAATTGGGAGGAAGCAAAATGAATATAATAAATCAATATGAAAAAGATGGATATATTTTTATTGAGTATGATAATGGTACAATTGTAAAAGAGATAAAGCAAATAAAAAATAATGATAAGGTTATATTACCTTTGTCAGAATCTGAAGTTGCAATACTTGATACCTCTGTAAATGTAGAGTATCTTGTTTGCCTTTCAGATTTGAATATATAAAACTATCTATTTTTAAGGAGGTATTTATTATGACGTATGAAAGATGTAAGAAATTAATTCAAACTGGTAATTATGAACAAGAAGATATGCTAAAGAAACTTGATGTATTTCTTTTAGCTGACAGGATTACAACTGAGCAATATAATGAGCTTGCAGGTATGATGCAAAAGGAAGAATAAATTCTCTTATACGGGAGGGAAATATGGCTGGGATAAATGAGTTTATGATATTTGATGAAAATAATCAAAATTCAATGACAAATGAAACTTATAGCACAGATGAACAAAGATTAAATGGTGTAGCTTCAGGTATAGCAAGAAGTTCACTTTATAATAAAGCATTAAGACAAGCAACAAAAATGTCAAAAGAACTTGGATTATTTTTGTCACAAAAAGGTAATGATGTAACAGAAGATAGTGATATTGCAGGAATGCTTCAGGAGGCAATATCAAAAGACGGACTTGGTCTTAGTGAGTATTTGTATATGACAGATGCAGGAATAAGATCAAAAGATGACTGGAATTATGTGAGTGAGTGCAACCCAGGATATGCTTTTTTTGATTCATCTAATTATTTTATTTTTAATGTCTTAACTGATTCAGAAATTTCAAAAAAAGCTACCACAGTTATTTCAAATAAATCAAATATTATTTGTGCTAAGATTTTTAGTAAGCTTACAGAAAAATATATGATTATTTCAAGTAGTGATGGTGGTAAGACTTGGGTTAAAAGAATTGAAAGTGATGATCCTATGATGCTTTTGTATGATGAAAGAAAAGATTATTTTTATGCAATAACATCAGAATCAACACATAGAAAATCAACAAATGGAACAAATTGGAAAACTGCTGCATCTTCGCCAAGTTATTCAAAGAACTCGTCAAGAGCAAAATACATAAAATATTGTTATGCAGCAAATAATGTTGTTATATACACATGTGCAATTGCTTCCAACGGAACAAATGAAACATACATTTCTTTGGACGGCGGAAATAGTTTTGAAAGTGGTACAATAGGAAGTGATTTTATTGGTGGTTTTAGATTAAGAGATGGCTATTTTTATAGCAATACAAATAATAAATGGTATAAATATCACAGTTTGTCAAATGATAATAATTTAATTAGTGGTGAAACTACAACTATATATGTTTCAGGTGCAGGTCAAAATCCAAAAAATGCATCTTGGACAAGTATAAATATTGACACAGAAGTGAAACAGCCTATTGCATTCTTTTTTGATATAAAAAAGCATAATTCTTCAGAAAATGTTGTTGGTTGCATTGGCCTCAATGGGTATGTGTACATAATTAGCTCCAATAATAGCTTTCAAAGAAAAACATTTTCTTATGTAAATACTCATGGTGAAGGCATTGCTGGTACGAAAATGATTCTTTATAGAGATAGTGGTATGCCAACACGTGAAGTTCCTTATGTAATAAGAGATGGAAATAATGAGTATATTTCATTTGGAAATAATTTATATTATTTTTCTTCGAATACAATATATCAAGTAGGTAATAGTGGGTCAGGTGAAGAGTTTGACCAAATACCATATGAGTCAATAAATCCATATTATGCAGTAGCATTTTATTTTAATTATAAAGTATTATCAGAAAATAAAATGAGATGTATGTTTTATGGTTCAATTTTTGAAAAAGGCACGTATCAAAAGTATGCAATGAGAACTACAAGTAATGATAAAAAGTTATCACTTGGTAAAATGTTTATATTTGAGGAATTTTATGTATCATTAAGTAGTTATGATGCAACAATTGCTTGTAATGGAGCACCAATAATTGGTTTGGTGTCATCAATAAATGATACTTATGGCAAACCACATTTGTATACTAAAGGTATCTTAAGGGAAATTGAAACAAGTGGTAGCATTCAACCAAGAAATAATTATATGTTTTCAGAGAACAAAATAATGAGAATTGTAAGTGATAACATTTATAAAGAAGAAAATGCAACTTTTTCTTTAATAGAAATTATGTCATAAGTAAATAAGAAAATAGGATGTGAAAAATATGTATATAATAAATAAAATTAATATGTCACTTCAAACCTGGAGTTATGATTATGTTCCGGAAAATTATATGATTTTTCCAAATAAGTTTTTGGAAGTATACTTCATGAGTGGAAAGAAATTTTCTGGCATTGTAAAACTTACATATAATGAAGATGAAACAGAGATAATAGATGTAAAATGGGATGAAGAAAGATATCAAAAATTGCTTGAAAGTTATGTTGAGGAAGAGGATGATTCAAAAACTTTTGATGATATAGTAAAAGAAAATGCATTGTTAAAAGCTAAAGTGGAAGCATTAAGTCAAAATCAGGAGTTTCTTGAAGATTGCTTAATTGAAGTTGGTCAAGTTATTTATGCTTAATATGATAAAAGAAAAGAGGTAATTAAAATGATGGCAATGTTATTTGCAACAAAAGTTATTCTTGGTAAAATTAGTTATAGTGAAGTGCCAAATAAGTTAAGAGATCAAGTTGATGCTATTTTAATTGAGAATGGTGTATCTGATTTAATAGAGAGGTGATTAAATTATGATGAAAGAAATTGCTAATAGAAATATTTTTGTTAAGAATGCAGAAGAAATTAGAGACATTTGTGCCAAGCAATATGTAGATATTGGTGTAGCTCTTGATATGTATATTGCAAATAACAAGATAAAAAAAAATGAAGAAATAATGAAACAATATCAAGAATTTAGAGAGTTATGTAGAAAGCATGCTTTAAATGATATTGTAGAAATGTTAAAATAAATTAAATAAAAAAGTACCCAATAATTTATTACGGGTACTTTTTAATATTTTATATTATAATTGCAAAGAATAAAAGAGGTGTGAAATTATGGATAATTTAAAAGTGTCAAAGGAAACATTAGTAAGAACAATAGTCTTAATAATTGCTTTAATTAATTCAATTTTGACAATGTGTAATATTAATCCACTACCATTTAGTGATGAACAAATATATCAAGGTGTTTCCGCAATTGTAGCAGTTATTGCAACATTATGGGCATGGTGGAAAAATAATAGTTTTACAAAAGAAGCTATTGAAGCTGATGAATATAAGAAAAAAATAAAAGAAAAATAAAAAAATCTATTTACAAATACTCTACATTGTGTTAGAATATAAATATAAAGGAAAAGGAAAAATTAGGAAATAAACTTAGGTAAATAAAAAAATAGGAGGTTTATGATGTATATTAATTTTGAAGATAGAAATTACATAGCTTATGAGGAAAATGGAACATTAATTATTTGTTTTGATGATTTAAGAATATGTAAAAGATATTTAAAGTTTTTAACTGAAAAGAAGGAAACATTCTCTAATATAGTAAGAATAGATGGTAGAGCTACTTTTGCTACAAATTGTAAAATTATGAGACACGTTAA
>UMCT01012550.1_pt1 | contig 15223 bp, 10 predicted proteins | sample 1964291 | NCBI WGS metagenome assembly UMCT01 (sample SAMEA4835974, study PRJEB28245) | human gut metagenome | biome: gut microbiome; material: fecal sample | place: Denmark | collected 2008 | reverse complement strand
CCCGAGGGCGTAGAGATGTGCATGCCCGGCGATAACATCGATATGACTGTTGAGCTTATCGCTCCCATCGCTATCGAAGAGGGTCTCCGCTTCGCTATCCGTGAAGGCGGCCGTACCGTCGGCTCGGGCGTTGTTATCAAGATTATCGAGTAATTGACGCTTCTTGATCCCGTAGGTTTTCCTGCGGGATCTTTTTTTATGCCGATTTATCTGTTTTTAATAATCAATATCCAAAAAGTACGGGCGTTTTTATTGATTTATCTCGGCGGGTATGATAAAATTAATTGAAAATTTTATCACAGGAGTGAAGTAAATGGGAAAGTTAAACAATATCGACAAGGCCGCAGCGGGTAAAGGCTCCGGCATCAACACACTCTGGCAGTTTGTCAAGTTCATCGTCGTTAGCCTCGGCGCCTGCATCGTTCAGGTTGCATCTCTCGCGATTCTTTACAACATCCCCGCGATCAAGGCTCTGAGCACGCAGGCATTCCACTGGTTCGTCTTTGACTATCCGGTCATCGAGGGTCAGCGCTGCGGACTTGCGCTCTTCATTGCATTCAACGTTTCGAACCTTCTGGCGCAGATAGTTGCATTCTTCATCAACAAGGAAAAGACTTTCAACTCGGGCTCCAACACCGCTATTACTCTGCCCATATACATAATCTTCACCCTTGCTCTCGTTTGCTTCTCTGCGTGGTTCAATCCCGTAGTTTTCGAGTTCTGCACCTCGAAGTTCCATCTGAACAGCGGTCTTTCGCTCACTATAGCTACCGCTGTCTGCTCAGCTCTCCAGTTCTTCCTCTATTTCCCCGTGGATAAGATTCTTTTCCACAAGAAAAAGGAAGACAAGAAAGCAAAATAATCAAAAAATAAAAAGGGTCGGCGCAGATGTGCCGATCCTTTCGCTTTGTTAAATTACGCACCCTCCGCGCTTTTACGGAGAGTGCTGTATTTTATTTTCAGCTTCTCAGCCACTCAAGAGCCGCTTCAAGAGGGGAGTCGGTGGCGACATCCGGCTCGATAGAAGTCTCTTTGAATATCTCGCCCGTGCGTGCCTTGTCAAACGCGACGGTCAGATACATCTGCGCGCCGTCATACATGTTGTGGAGCATATTGACGCTCGTGTAGCCAGCGGTCGGTGCGCCGAAAGTCCTTGTGTTTTCGAGTCCTCTGAAGCAGAGCGTCAGAGCTTCGCCCGAGCTCGCAGTCATGTCGTCGGTAAGTATCGCAACGGGTACATTCAGCTTCTCTTCGGGATAGAGGCTCCTGCCGCCCGTGCCCGCATTGCTGACAACGCCGTTTTTGAGCGTGACTGGGATATCGTAGCTGCGGTAGTGATAATAAACCAATTCGCCGTCTGGCAGCAGCGACGAGACAGCCGTCGCCATCGGACCCATGTCACCGCCGGTGTTGCCGCGCAGGTCGAGCACAACGCCCTTTATTTTATCGCGGTTCTCGTGAATGAAGTCCTCCGCGACTTTTGCGTATTTCTGTCCCGCTTCGGCTGTGCCGAGGAAATCTTCGGCTGTGACGAGGAAATCGGGGAGTTTTATTATTGCAATATCGCCGTCGAGCGAAACGGTGGGCAGAACCTCGTCATAGCTCTCGGTTATGTCCTGCGATTCCGATTTTGTCATGAGCATTGAGTGCTTGCCGCCGCAAACCGAAAGAGCCTTTTTAATCGCGGGGTATGTGTCCTCATAGCTCTCGGCGTTTTCTATCATCTTGAGACATTCTTCGTAAGTGCTTTTCCACTCGTCGCTTCCCGAATATATCCCGCTTTTGCCTATGGTTGCAAGAGCGTCCTTGCCGTAGCGCTCTGCCGACGGCGGGACGAGATAAAATCCGAATGTCGGTCCGTATTTCATAACAACTGCCAACGCCGCAGCGATAATGATTATGAGCGGTATGCATATTCCGAGCGCGATGCGCAGCTTCTTATTTTTGCTTTTGGTTTTCATAAAAAACTCCTCCTGTCGATAATGATTATATCAAAAGAGTGGGTCGTTCTCAATAACAAAGCCTTACATTGTGCGCCTGAGTTCTTACATTTATGTAAGATTCGGCGGCGAAAAAAGTTGAAAAAACTATAAATTGGGTCTTTACAACCGATGAACAATATGATATAGTATTCACAGCAAAAAATCTTTAAGAGCGGTACAGAGATGCCGACAAGATGGTCATATTCAGTGCGGATAGGGTATATCTGCGTGTTTTTGTGCGATTTTGTCGGTGCGGCAGGATCGTATTTTTTTATGCTTCGGGGTGAGTAAATGGAGTTCAAGGCCTATATCATGGACAGCGCGGCGGTCAACCGTGCGATCGCGCGGATATCGCACGAGATAATCGAGCGAAACGGCGATTCGGATGAGATATGCCTTGTCGGCATAATGAGAAGAGGCGCGCCGCTTGCGGATATCCTCGCCTCAAAGATCGAGAGCCTCGGCGTGAAGACGCAGAAAGGCTATCTCGACATCACGCTCTACAGGGACGACCTGAGTGAGAGCGCGAGTCAGCCGACGGTGAACTCCGGCAAGCTCGATTTTTCCGTTGAGGGCAAGACGGTCGTCATGGTCGACGATGTGCTCTACACCGGCAGAACGGCGCGCGCCGCGATGGATGCGATAATCTCCCTCGGCCGCCCGGCGAAGATACAGTTTGCAACGCTTGTTGACAGGGGACACAGGGAGCTCCCGATAGTCGCCGACTATGTCGGCAAGAACGTGCCGACCTCGCGCAGCGAAGTGGTCGTTGTGAAGATCCCGCCGTTCGACGATGAGACAAGCGTCTCAATATACAGCAAATAAGACTTTGACGCAGAAGCGGTTCACCGGGACTGTGTTGAGTATAGACAGGCAAAATTTGAGGAGGTCAATAGTATGAAATTGATTTACGGTATCAAAGACAAGCCGAAGTTCGGCAAGCTTATCGTCTTTGCGTTCCAGCAGCTGCTCGCGATTATGGCAGCGACCATCGCAGTTCCCATGATAACTTCGGGTGTTTATAACTGCGGCGAAGTGCAGATGAGCACCGTCGCGGCGCTCTTCGGCGCCGGCGCAGGCACCCTTGTATATGTTCTCTTCACGAAGGCCAAGAGCCCTGTTTTCCTCGGTTCTTCTTTCGCTTTCCTCGGCTCAATGGCAGCCGCTTTCGCAGGCGCGACCACCGTTGCGCTCGGCTATCTCGGACTGATTCTCGGCGCTGTGTTCGCGGGTCTCGTCTATGTTGTTATAGCAATAGCGGTCAAGATTTCCGGTGTCGGCTGGATCAATAAGCTCATGCCCGCCGCCGTTATCGGACCCACCGTCGCTATAATCGGACTTTCGCTCGCAGGAAACGCTATCGGCGATCTCCAGAAAGGCTCCTATGCAGTCAACGGCGAGCCGACCGCAAGCGTCTATGTCGCTATCATCTGCGGTCTCGTCACTCTCTTCGTGACAATGTTCTGCTCCGTCTTCGGCAAGAAGATGGTTAAGCTCATCCCGTTCATCATCGGCATCCTCTCCGGCTACGCTGTCGCGGCTATCTTCACCGTCATCGGCATCAAGACCGGAAACGATGCTCTTAGAGTTATCGACTTCAGCGGCTTCACTGCACTCGTTGCCGACGGTGTGGGAGTCAAAACCTTTGTTTCGATACCCGACTTCACCTTCCTCAAGGCTTTCGGTGCCTTCGGCGAGCTCAGCGGTTCTTACATAGCGGCTGTTGCAGTGGCTTATGTCCCGGTTGCATTCGTTGTCTTCGCAGAGCACATCGCTGATCACAAGAACATCTCTTCCATAGTTGAAACTGACCTCCTTGTTGAGCCCGGTCTCCACAGAACCCTGCTCGGCGACGGTATTGGCTCGATGGTCGGCGCTGTCTTCGGCGGCGCACCGAACACCACTTACGGCGAGTCCATAGCCTGCGTGGCTATCTCCGGCAACGCTTCCGTTGCGACTATCGTCTGCACGGCAGTCCTCGCGATAATCATCGCGTTCCTTTCACCCTTCGCAACTTTCCTCGCTTCGATTCCCTCCTGCGTCATGGGCGGCGTGTGCATCTCGCTCTACGGCTTCATCGCAGTCAGCGGTCTGAAGATGATCCAGAAAGTTGACCTCGAAGATAACAGAAACCTCTTCGTTGTCTCCGTTATTCTTATCGCCGGTATCGGCGGCCTGACCGTCTCCTTCGGCAAGGTCACGATAACCTCCATCGCCTGCGCACTCATCCTCGGCATCCTGACGAATGTTGTGCTCGGCAACAGAGAGAAGAACAAAAAGGCTGAATAAGCCGATATAAAACAGAATCGGGCGGTACAGATTAGCTCTGTGCCGCCCGTTTTTTTGCTCTTCGCCGCAGGAAAATGTTAATATTGCGAAGCTTTGAACTAAACAAATATACATCGTGCATCATTATAGAGCACGCGAAACGGAAAATCAACCGTTATAAAGCACCCGTCGTTCGTCAAATTGTACAGCTTTCGGGGTCAATTTTTGTGACAACGGACAGGGACTTTTATGGTATAATTATATAATCAAAAAGGGGTTCGATATTTTTAGCGGAGGAATATATGCTTTATAAAAAGAATTATCTCAGCACCCTGTCCGATGAGCTGTTTCGCTCCCCGACGAGCGAATACCGCGCCGCGCCGTTCTGGGCGTGGAACTGCAGGCTCGAAGAGGACGAGCTTCTGCGGCAGATAGAAATTTTTCATGAGATGGGCTTCGGCGGATTTCATATGCATGTCAGAACCGGCATGGATACGGAATATCTGAGCGACGAGTTCATGCATCTCATCCGCTCCTGCACCGACAAGGCGAAGAGCGAAAAAATGCTCGCGTGGCTCTATGACGAGGACAGATGGCCTTCCGGCGCCGCCGGCGGAATAGTAACAAAAGATAAGCGTTTCCGCGCGCGCCACCTGCTCTTTACCGTAAGACCATATGACGGCTCTGCGGGCTTCACGGACGACTCCACATCGCGCGGAGTGCGCTCCGAGGACGGCGAGCTGCTTGCCTGCTACGACATAGTGCTCGATTCCGACGGATATTTGAAGAGCTACAGGCGCATCGGCGAGAACGACTCTGCCGAGGGCACAAAGTGGTATGCCTATCTTGAAATAAGCGGCGCGAACCCGTGGTATAACGGTCAGGCTTATCTCAACACGCTCGACAAAAAGGCGGTCGAACGCTTCGTTGAGGTCACTCACGAGCGGTACAAAGAGGTCGTCGGCGACGAGTTCGATGAAACTGTCCCCGCAATTTTCACCGACGAGCCGCAGTTCACGCGCAAGACGCTCATGGACAACTCGACCGACACGGATGATCTCATCATGCCGTGGACGGACGATTTTGCAAAGACATATTCAGATACATATTCTCAGGATATCATGGAATTCCTGCCGGAGATATTCTGGGATCTGCCGGACGGAAAAGTTTCCGCCGCCCGTTACCGCTATCATGATCATATTGCGGAGCGGTTTTCTTCGGCGTTCGCCGATACGGTCGGCGGCTGGTGCCGCGAAAACGGTATCGCGCTGACGGGTCACATGATGGACGAGCCGACGCTCGAAAGCCAGACGGGTGCGCTCGGTGAAGCGATGCGCTCATACCGCTCGTTTGGGCTGCCCGGCATTGATATGCTCTGCTCGTGGAAGGAATACACGACCGCGAAGCAGGCTCAGTCCGCCGCGCATCAGTTCGGCTATGAAGGTGTGCTCTCCGAGCTTTACGGCGTTACAGACTGGGATTTTGACTTCAGAGGACACAAACTCAACGGCGACTGGCAGGCGGCTCTCGGCGTCACGGTGCGCGTGCCGCACCTGTCGTGGGTCTCCATGGCAGGCGAGGCGAAGCGAGACTATCCCGCCTCGATAAACTATCAGTCCCCGTGGTACAAAAAATATTCCTGCGTTGAGGATCACTTCGCGCGAGTCAACACGGCGATGACCCGCGGTGTGCCGATTGTAAAGGTAGGCGTTATCCACCCGGTAGAGAGCTTCTGGCTCCACTGGGGACCCAACGACAAATCGGGACTCATCCGTGAGGAGCTTGACAAGAATTTCCAGGATCTGACAAAGTGGCTGCTGTTCGGCAGCATAGATTTCGATTTTATCAGCGAGTCGCTGCTGCCCGGGCTTTGCCCGCATGCGGACGCGCCGCTGAGAGTCGGCGAGATGAAGTACGACGTGATAGTCGTACCAGGGTGCGAGACGCTCCGCTCGTCAACGCTCGACAGGCTCGAAAAATTCCGCGAGGACGGCGGCAGGGTAATATTCCTCGGCGAAGCCCCGACTCTCGAGGACGCACAGCCGTCCGACAGGGGAGAGAGGCTATTTAAAAACAGTGAGCACATACCCTATCAGCGTGCGTCGCTTTTGACGGCACTCGACCGGTCAAGAACCGTCTGCATCCGCGATGATGACGGCTATCTCTCAGACGGGCTTATTTATCAGCTGCGCGAGGATACCGACAGCCTGTGGCTCTTTATCGCGCACGCCGTGGAGCCGTATGACTGCAACATAACGAATTTCAATGATATAAAAATAACCGTAAAGGGCGAATATTCGCCCGTGATATACGACACCTTGAGCGGCGAGATAAAGCCAGCGGAGTTCGATTATCTCAACGGCAACACCGTGATAAGCGCACGGCTCTATGAATACGACAGCCTGCTGCTCAGACTCTATGACGGCTGCTCCGAGGGTCAGTATACTGAGCCGGAGGAGCGCGAGGACAAGAAAATTGCAGTCCCCTGTGAGACGGAATATGAGCTCGACGAGCCAAATGTTATGCTTCTTGACATGGCACGTTTTGCGCTTGACGGCGATGAGCTGAGCGGCGAAGAAGAGGAACTTCTCAGAGCTGATAATATCTGCCGCGAAAAGCTCGGATTCCCGCTTCGAAGCGGCGCGGTGATGCAGCCGTGGGTCATTCACGAGCCCGTGCCCGAGCATAAAATCAAGCTCAGATTCACTATAGACAGCGCGCTCGCGCTCGACGGCGTGTCACTCGCGCTTGAGGACGCTGAGAAAGCGCAGATAACGCTCAACGGTCAGGCGGTCGACAACACCGTGACCGGCTGGTATGTTGACAAATCGATAAAGACCGTCAACCTGCCGAAGATAGAGCAGGGAGAGAATATACTCGATATCGTCCTCCCGTTCGGCAAGCGCACGAATGTCGAGTGGTGCTATCTGCTCGGCGACTTCGGAGTCGAGGTGCGCGGCAGGCTCAAGAAGCTCGTAAAGCGCCCCGAAAAGCTCGCGTTTGGCAGTATAGTGAATCAGGGTCTGCCGTTCTACGGCGGCTGTGTGACCTACCGTTTCGGCGTCGACTGCCCCGGCGGGGATATCAAAATTACCGTCCCGCACTACGACGGTGCGCTGATCGATATATTTGTTGACGGCGTTCACGCGGGGGAGATAATCTTCCCGCCGTATGAGCTGGAGCTTAAAGAGCTTTCGGCAGGCAGGCATGAGATAGAGGTGAAGCTCTACACGAACCGCAGAAATGCGTTCGGCACGGTGCATCTCTATGAGCGCAAATGCCACTGGATAGGTCCGGATGCATGGCGCACAAGGGGAAGCAAGTGGAGCTACGAATATGTTCTTCGTGATATAGGCGTGGAGTCCGCGCCTGTAATATACAGCTTGAAAAAATAAAAATAAAGGAGCAACAAACGATGAAAAAAGCACTTAAATCGATTCTCGCAGTCGTTCTGGCGCTGACGATGATTATGTCGTGCTCTTTCGCCGCCACTGCAAGCGCAGCGAGCGCGAATGCCGCACCGACTGATGTCTCGGTCTCGGAAATTCCGCAGATTATCGCGGGACTTGTGAAAATCGGCATTGAAGTCGCCAAGAAAGCCTATGAGTACTACGACAAGTATGTCCCGGATTCGGTAAAGGACTTCAATTCTACCGTTGCCAAGGACGCTGCCGGCGCGGTCAAGAATCTGGCAAAAATCGAACCGCTCAAGGTTTTGATAGGCGGCAAGGAGTACGATGTGAGCACCCCGTGGGGACTCATCATGGCGCTTGCAAAGATGGAGACGGATAAAGAGAAGACAAGTATTCTCATGACCTATCTCGACTGCATCTTCACAAAGATAATCAGCTTCATTGCGGACATGGTCCCGCTGCCGAGGGGACTTACCAAGCTTGAGGACTATAAGCCCGAGAGCGAGAACTTCTACAAGGGCAGCAAGGAATTTGTCAGCGAGGCTTCTAAGGACGCGAAGTGGCAGCTCGGCTACAGCCAGGCGAGCCTCGTCCCCGACGATGTTCTCAACGGACATTATTATCTTGCGGGCTACCTGCTTCAGAACTTCCCGTCGAACACTGTTGAGACCGTGCTCGATGACATGAAGGTTCGCACCGTTGTTGTTGACGACGGACGCGGCAAGGTCGTTTTCTCGACCATCGAATGCATCGGCATCGCGAGCGAGGACATCAAGCAGATCCGCGACCGCGTTGCAAAAGAGCTAAAAGACGAAAACATAATCTCTGTCAATGTCTTTGCGACCCATTGCCACAGCTGCATCGACACGCAGGGTCTCTGGAATCCCTTCTTCGTCAAGCTTGCGAAAAACATCGGCGTCACCTATAGCGGTAAGGGCGAGTATTCCTCCGGCACCGACCCGAAGTATATGGAATTCCTCTTCGACAAGACCACCGACACTATCGTTGAGGCGTGCAAGAGCATGAAGTCCGGCGAGATGTATGAGGCTACCCTCGATCACCTCGGCGAGGACTACATCAACGACAAGCGCGGCGTGTTCGACGCTGTCGACAATCTCACGAGACTCCGCTTCGTCCCCGACGACGGCAGCACCGAGACTTATATAGTCAACATGTCCGCTCATCCCTATATCACCGGTCTCAAGACCAGCAAGAGCAGCGGCAAGGAGCTCTCCGCAGACTACACCTACTACATGGAGCAGATAATCAGCAGCGCGGAGAACAACAACACGAACTTCATGTTTATCAACGGCGCTCTGTGCGGCATCTATTCCGCCCGCGGAGTTACCAACGACGGCGTTGACACCGTCCGCAGAAGCGAAGAGGCTACCCGCTACGGCAACGAGCTCGGCAGAATGGTAGTTGCTCTGACCATGACCAAGGACGAGATAAAGCGCGCGGGCGATTGGCTTACGAACGACAAGTTCTATGCCGACGCCGCCGAGGCGATAAAGAACAACACCGAGCTTACCGACGAAGAGAAGCAGAAGAAGCTCGACGCGATAACCGTTTGGTACGAGAACTGGGAGCCCGTCAAAGAGACGAGAGTTGAGCCCATACTCAACATCAGACACAAGGAAGTCTTGGTCGAGATAAGCAATCCCGTTATCGAGGCTGTCGGCAAGGCGAAGCTCGTCGGCAACAAGATTTATTACGATAAGAACGAGACTCTCTATACCACGACGGAGATAGGCTATCTTGAGATAGGCAAGAACATTAAAATTGCTCTTATGCCCGGCGAAGTATCGCCCGAGCTTATCGACGGAAAAGGCGCCTGCCTTGCCGAGAACGCTTACAGCGGCAAGGACTTCGGCTATCCGTCGCTCAACAGCATCGTCAGCGACTATGCGGGCAAGAATGTTGAGCTCTATGTGTTCGGCGAGGCTAACGATGCCTGCGGATATGTCGTGCCTGACAATGACTACTGCATGATCTTCTTCGACGGTTCCGACCTGCTCGGCGACCACTATCAGGAGACCATCTCCTTCGGCAGAACGGTTGCTTCGACCCTCGTCAAGGCTTATGCCGAGATGATGAAGGATCTCAAAGCCGGAAAATAAAATGAACAAAAGCCGGGGCTTTCAGCTCCGGCTTAGTTTATTGACAGCTTGCGGACTGCGATTTTGATGTAGATATAAAAAGACCGCCTGAATTTCTGGCGGTCTTTTATACTATACTTTTTTACTTTACTTCTTCTGCGGTGCGGAAGCCTTTCTTGACGAGGAGGTTGTTTATTCTGTCCTTCGGGTCGAGAAGCTTGCTGACCGAGGTGTCGTGGTTCAAAGTGTCGATAACATAGGAGATGTACTTCGACAGGTCGACCTCGACATACCACTCGCGCTGCTTGAGCTCGGGGGTTCTGTAGATGAGGTTGGTGGTGAACACCTTGTTGATAAGGCCGCTTTCGTATGCCTTGTCGAAAGCCTCAAGTCCGTTGCAGAACAGGCCGAAGCAGGTGCAGACGAAGATTCTTCTCGCCTTGAGTTCCTTGAGCTTCGTTGCAACTTCGATCATCGACTCGCCGGAGGAAATCATGTCGTCAACAATGACAACATCCTTGCCCTCAACATTGTCGCCGAGGAACTCGTGGGCGATTATCGGGTTTCTGCCGTCAACAACAACCGAATAGTCGCGTCTCTTGTAGAACATACCGAGGTCAACGCCGAGAACGGTCGAATAATAGATGCAGCGACCCATGCCGCCCTCATCGGGGGAAATTATCATCAGATGATCGTTGTCGATCTTGAGATCGGGAACATTCTTGACGAGCGCCTTTATCATCTGGTAAGCAGGCTGAATGTTTTCAAAGCCGTGGTTCGGGATAGCGTTCTGAACTCGTGCGTCGTGCGCGTCAAAGGTGATGAGGTTGTCCACTCCGAGAGCGCTCAGCTCCTGAAGAGCCATGGCGCAGTCAAGGGATTCTCTGCTTGAACGCTTGTGCTGTCTTCCTTCGTAGAGCATGGGCATGATAACGGTGATGCGTCTTGCCTTGCCGCCGATCGCGCTGATGGCGCGTTTGAGGTTCGCGTAGTGATCGTCGGGGCTCATCATATTGTCCTTGCCGTACATCTTATAGGTCAGACCGTAGTTGAACATATCGCAGACGATGAAGATATCGTAGCCGCGAACGGACTGCTGGATGTGGCACTTCGATTCGCCCGAACCGAAACGCGGGAATGCCGCCTTGATGAGGTAGGAGTCGCGCTGATAGCCCGAGAACGCGATGGTTGTTTTGTGCTCGCTCTCGCGGATCTCGCGCCATGTTTTGAGATAGGCGTCGATCTTTGCGGCAAGCTCCTCACAGCCGGGCAGTGCGATGAGCGCAAGCGGTCCTACAGGAATAGTTGAAAAATCCGGTGCAGTTAAAGCTTCTGACATAATAATTCCCTCCGCAGATTAAATTGTCTTTTTTGCCTTCATCTAACATTATATAATAAAAAACGCCCGATTGATAGTCAAAAAGAACTTTTTCAAAAAAATCTGCCGCAGACAATTGGGCGTTTTTTGTTAATTATGACAATTTTAAAACTTATGAGTTAGATACATGGACATCGAGCTGGTTGAACGGGATGTTGATTCCGTTTTCGTCGAAGGCTGTTTTGACATCCTCCTGCAGTTTGTAGTAGACGGTCAGATAATCGGAAGATGAGCACCACGCCATGAGCAGAAGGTCGATGCTGCTCGCCGACTGCTGCTTGACGACGACTTCCGGCTCGGGATTTTTATAGATGAGTTCGTTCTTGAGCGCCTGCGCGCGGAGCACCTGCTTTGCGAGGGCTATGTCGTCGGAGTAGGAGACGGAGAAGGTCATGTCGAGTCTGCGGCGCCCTTCGGCGTTGTAGTTAATAATATTGTTGCTCGTGATGTGCGAATTCGGGACTATAACGCGCTTGTTGTCAGCGGTCGTAAACACCGTGTACATCAGCTTTATCTCGTGAACCCGTCCGCTTATGTTCTCAAGTTCGACGAAGTCGCCGCTTTTAAAAGGCTTGTTGACGAGTATCTGTATGCCGCTGGCAAACTGGGCGATACTGTTTTGCAGACCCATGCCGGCGGTCAGTCCCGCCGCGCCGAGGGCGGCGATGAATGAGTTCAGATTGAAGCCGAGAGTCGAGAGTGCGGAGAGTATGACCGCGAATCTCAGCAGCCAGACTACGATGCTGCGCAGAAACGAGTGGATGGATGCGTCAACGCCCTTTCGCGTCAGACCTTTTATCAGCAGTTTGCCGATAAGGGAACTGACCCAGAAGCCGAGCGCGATTATTATCACAGCCCCGGCGAGCTTTGGCAGCGCGTCGACGAGCTTAGACATAAATGTTTCAAGATCGAATGCCGAGAGTTTTTCCGTCATATCTTTTTCCTCCGTTTTGGGTATGACTCATTATACCAAATGCGCTCCGAGTTTACAACCTTTTGGACAAATGCGCCCGAATGTGCAACTTTGCGACAGCGGGCGAATGTTGGGTATTTAATCGCGCTTTGCAGTGTGATAAAATATCCGGTAAGATGCGGACATATAGATATAAGCGCTATAGATAAAAAATTATTTATTTGTGCTTTCTGTTCATTTTTCGGTCATAATTTTGTGGTAAAATAACAGAAAATGCGGCGGAAAAATATTCTTTATATATGTTCGCCGATGAAAGGAGCGTGTTTCTATGGCGTCCGAGATGCTTTCAAAGGTGCTCGATGCCGAAAATTCGGACAAAGAGGCGCAGAAAGCGGCGCACGAACAGGCGCAGAAAACCGTCGACGCGGCGGTCGAAGCGGGCGAGGGCGCAGTTGCAAGAAAGAAGGCCGAGGCCGCAAAGAAAGCGGAAGAAATCATCGCGGGCGCGCGCGAACAGGCACGTGCAAACGAGGAGAAAGCCGAAAAGGCGGCAGGTGAGCGCAAGCGCGAAGTGATTGCGGCTGCCGAAGCGCACAGAGCCGAGGCAATCAGAGCGGTTATGGAGACGGTGATTTGATGAAACGGCTCAGAAATTACAGAAAAGTCAGGAGGTGTCAGGTTGGCAAAGCTTAAAATGAAGTGCATCGAGCTGCTCGCTCCGCTTGAACAGAGCAAGGAGATAATCGACTGCCTTCAGCGTATGGGTACTGTCGAGCTGACCGACTGCGAAGAGAGCGAATCGCTCTGCAAGCTGTCAACGGGCGTCACCGTTTCGACCTTTGAACGGTACCTCGCGGCGGCGGAGAGCGCGCAGAAAACGCTCGACAAATATGCTCCGCAGAAAAAGGGACTGATACAGAGCCTCATGTCGTCGTTCGGCGGCAGAAAGGAGCTCGAGGTTTCGGAGTATCTTAAAAAAGCCGATGAGGCGGACGAAATACTCCGCGAGTGCTACAGGATAAACTCGCTCGAAGCGGATATGCGCGAATATGCGGCGGACAATGTCCGGTGCCGCACCGCGATGGACGCACTCGAGCCGTGGCTGAGCCTCGATATCTCGATGAAATGCAAGGGCACGGATTCGTCTGCGATGTTTATCGGCTCATTCCCGGTGCAGTATGACGCGCAGTCGCTTCTCGAAGCGATAGCGGCGGCAGCGCCGGAGATAGGCGAAGTCGACGCGCAGATAATCTCGGCTAACAGCGAGCGCACTTGCGCGGTTGTGATATGCCACAGGGAATGCGAAAAAGAGATATTTGAAGTGCTGAGAACGCTCAATTTCGCTTATCCGTCCGACCCGACGAAGCATCCGCCGCGCGTGAGATATGAGCGGCTTCAAAAGCAGATCGAGCAGAACGAGAAAGATTCCGAAACGGCGCGAGCCGAAATAGTGAAGCTTGCGGGCTGCTACGATGATATCAGCTTCGTCATTGATTATTTCACGATAAAGAAAGAAAAATACGCGGCTCTTGAGCGCATAGCCATGACGAACCGCATCTTCGTCCTCACGGGATATATCCCCGAGAAGCGGGCTGCAAAAGTTATTGACGCGCTCGAAAAGAAATACACGGTCGCTATCGAAATTACCGACCCGGACGCAGATGCCGATGTGCCGGTGCTGCTCGAAAACAACGCCTTTGTCGCGCCCGTCGAGCCGATAACAGAAATGTATTCGATGCCAAACCGCGACGATGTCGACCCGAACCCCGTTATGGCGTTCTTCTACTATGTCTTCTTCGGCATCATGCTCTCGGACGCGGGCTACGGAGTGATAATGGTCATCGCCATGCTCATAGCCAAGGCGAAGCTCAAGCTCGAGCCCAGGATGAAAAAGACGGTCAATATGTTCTTATATTGCGGAATCTCGACCGTGTTCTGGGGCACGATGTTCGGCAGCTGGTTCGGCGACGCGCCGCAGGTCATAGCGCGTGAGTTCTTCGGCAAGGAGATAGCGTCGACGGCGGTCTGGTTTGAGCCGGTCAACGACCCGATGAAGCTTCTGCTCTATTCGTTCCTGTTCGGCATAATCCACCTGTTCGCAGGTCTTGCGGTCAGGTTCTATATGCTCTGGAAGGACGGCAAGAAGCTTGACGCATTCTGCGATGTCGTTCCCGTCTATCTGCTCGTCGCAGGTATCGCACCGCTGGGCGCAGGAATCATAATCGATGTGCCGCAGACGCTGACGGCAATAGGAAAATATGTCGCCCTTGTCGGCGCGGTGCTGACCGTTCTGACGAGCGGGCGGAGCGCCAAGAATATTATCGGCAAGCTCGGCGGCGGACTCTACGGGCTGTATAACACGGCGTCCGGCTATCTCGGAGATATCCTCTCCTATTCGCGCCTTCTGGCGCTCGGACTTTCGACCGGCGTTATAGCGACGGTTATTAACCTGCTCGGCACGATGCCCGGCAACAAAGTCGCAAAGCTTATATTGTTTATTATAGTATTCCTGCTCGGACATACGGCGAACATTGCGATAAATCTTATCGGCACATATGTCCACACGAACAGGCTTCAGTATGTTGAATTCTTCTCAAAATTTTATGAGGGCGGAGGGCGCTCCTTCACCCCCTTAAAAGCAGATACAAAACATTTCAGATTCAAGGAGGAAATACAATAATGTCTATTTTTTCAAGTCTCGGAACGTCAATAGCAGTTCTCGGCGCCGCTCTTGCGGCTATCCTCTCCGGTATGGGCTCCGCAAAGGGAGTCGGCCTTGTCGGTCAGGCCGGAGCGGGCGTTATCACAGAAGACCCCACGAAGTTCGGCAAAGTGCTTATCCTTCAGATCCTTCCCGGTACTCAGGGACTCTACGGCTTCCTTACAGCGTTCCTTGCGCTCAACAGAATGGGCGTTATCGGCAGCGGCTTCGAGCCTCTCTCGATAGAAAAAGGTCTTATGATGTTTGCGGCCTGCATGCCCATTGCGATAGTCGGTTATTTCTCCGCAATAGCTCAGGGCAAGACTGCGGCGGCAGGCGTCAGCATAATAGCCAAGAAGCCCGACCAGAACGGTAAGGCTATAACCATGGCGGCAATGGTTGAGACCTACGCCGTTATCGCCCTGCTCGTCTCGATCCTTTCGATCTTCAGCATCAGCGGACTCAATAT
>UMCT01029052.1_pt1 | contig 15627 bp, 9 predicted proteins | sample 1964291 | NCBI WGS metagenome assembly UMCT01 (sample SAMEA4835974, study PRJEB28245) | human gut metagenome | biome: gut microbiome; material: fecal sample | place: Denmark | collected 2008 | reverse complement strand
ACTTGTTGATGTCCGCCACTTTCAGGCGGTCGATGCTCCGTCCCTTGTGGTATTCCATGAAGTCGCTGAAATAGGCACGGTAGGTTTTCACGGTCGAGGGACTGTACCGCTTCTGCTCCAGCAGTTCCAGATAGCCTTCCGGCAATACGTATGTCCGCTGTGGTTTGGGATGCCGTACGTACACCCGGCTGTAATCTATGTAAGCGTGGGGAGAATAGCGGTCGTAGAAATCCGGCAGTTTAAAGGCGGCAGCCGTCATGTAGGCGGAACCGTTGTCCGTCTTTTCCACGTCCGTATCTTGGGCGAGCAGTAGGGCTATTGCCGGATCGCCTGCATACTCTATCCGTATGTACTGTTCACCGTCCTTTTTTTCCCTGTACAGGACAATGTTTGACCGTTGCTTCTGTACCTTGTCCATATCTCTGGCTGTTGCTTCATGCCCCAAAGATAAAGCAAAGTATTGAAATCTGAACGGTTGTTCAGAAATTATTTTTATCGGAGTCTTTTAAATATTGCTAAAAGGAGTCAGGCTTTCAGGAGCGAGTACAGACAATCGAACTTCTCCTTCAATTCTTCTACGTCCAGACCGTTCAGGAACGATTGCTCGTAGGACATGCCCAGAAACACTTGACGGAACAGCGGAGCGGTCTTTTTCACATCCGTATCTTGCTTTATTTCACCGCTATCCTTTGCCTTCTGTATGACTGTCCTCCATAACTCGTGTTCCTTGCGGAATATTTCTTCCATTTTCTCACGGGCTCCGGGATAATACATCCTCACTTGGGAAAGAAAATGGAAATAGTAGAAGTTGGGACAGCATTCATTGTCGTCCGCACAGCATCGCACCTGTTTGATGATACGGTTCATGGCCGTACTCACTCCTGCCACATACTGCTCTATAAATCCTGCCAGCGTTTCCGTCGGCCCGGCAAACTTGTTGGCCGGTGTCTGCATCTGTATGGCATACTTGTCCGCTACCGCCATGAACAGATCGAGTTTGTGGGGAAAATAATATACCACCCCTGTCTTTACCACCCCGCAGGCTTTTGCCAGCGTGCTGATACTCGCTTTCTCGTAATTCATCCTCAAAAACACCTTGAATGCCTTGTCTATTACTTCTTCCCGGTTGGTAATCATATCGGATTGTCCTTTCTTATGTTTCTTGTTGCGAAGGTACGCTTTTTATTTTGAAGTTTTTGTATCGGAACGTCATTCTTTCTTGCCGGCAGGCCACTTCATGCCATCCCGTAGCCACTCGTTCCCCATTCCCTCCTTTCCCTTTGCGCCATAGCCTCTTACCTCTACTTTCGTGCCGCAATTAACCTGATTGTATCACAATTAAACTCATTCACTTTATGGACAAAAAACTGAAAGATCTGAAAGACGAGGTATTGGTAGTGACCAACGCCGCCGAAGGCAACACCCCGCACGTGGTGGAGGACATCGAACCCGAAGGGGGACTCAAGACCAGACCGTTGGCAGGGGCAAAGCCTTCGGATCAGTTCATGCGGATAGACCGCAACGTGTCTATACTCGAAACGTTCTTCCTCAACATGAAACGACAGTTCGAGCGGCCGTCCGACTTCCGCTTCTATCACCTTCCGGCAGACTTGCTTGCCTCCGCCAAGGAGCTTGTCGGCCTGTTCAAGCAGCCCGAAAGTAATTCTGCCTTGCTGGACGAATACCGTCTTGACACGGAACAGTACGTACAGAGCCGGCAGCAGGCACAACAGCAGTCCGGCGGGGGCGGAACGGAGCAATCCACCCGCTGGAGCATGGAACAGGTGGACTGGCAGCAGCTTGAGCGCATGGGGGTAACACCCGAAACGTTAGGAGAACCGGGCCTCAGACGGTTGCTCAACGGCAACGAATCCGCCGTACTCACCCTGAAAACCATTATCGAGGGAATAGAGTTTGAAACTCCCGCCTGCATCCGTCTGGCGGAGAATCCCGACGGTACGCTCCGGAACGAGATCGAATGTTGCAAGCGTTATCCGGAACTGGACACGCCGTATTTCAACGTGGAGTTCACTCCCGAAGTGAAACAGAACCTGCTGGAAAAAGGCAATGCGGGTTGCGTGGTGGAACTCGAACTGGCCGGAGGCGTGCGTGAGCCGTGTCTGGTATCGCTCAATCCCAAGACCAACCGGCTCCATCACATACCGGTCAGCGGGATAACCATTCCCGCAGAGGTGAACGGCACGGCGTTGACCGACGAACAGAGAAAACGCATCGCAAACGGCGAATCCGTCCTTGTCGAAAACATGTGGTCGGAGAAAAAGCAGCGTCATTATGATGCACGTTTGCAGTTCAATGCGTGCAAGGGCGGATTCGACTATGACTTCAAGGGAATCGCCCGCCGGCAGGAGCAGACCGCAGCTCAGGAACAGAACCGGCAGCAGGAGCGTGGGCTGGTAATCCCCGCACGGCTGAAGGGGAAAGACCTTACCGAAGAACAGCAGGCATCACTGGCACAGGGCAAGGCGACCTACATCAAGGACATGACCGACAACGAGGGGAACCTGTTCAGTGCTTTCGTCCGTGTCAACCACGAGCGGGCGAAGTTCGATTTCTTCAAATGGAACCCGGACAAGAGCAAGAAACAGGAACAGTCGCAGCAGGCGGCCGTCCGTCAGGACGGAACGAAGCCGGCAAACGCCGTCAGCCGGAATCGCCCGGTACAGAAAGCCGATAAGAAAGGGGTATCCATCTGATCATTCACATGAATAATACAATAATTATATGAAAGTTATCATTGCAGAAAAGCCCAGCGTGGCACAGGGCATAGCGTCCGTAGTGGGCGCACGCCAACGGAAAGACGGGTATCTAACGGGGGACGGATATGCCGTAACATGGGCATTCGGGCATCTGGTAGGTCTTGCCATGCCCGAAAGCTACGGCTTTTCCGGCTTCCGCCGGGAACACCTCCCCATATTGCCGCAGGAGTTCAGGCTTGTACCCCGTCAGGTGCGAGAGGGTAAGGCTTACAAGGACGATCCCGGAGTGGTCAGGCAGCTGGAAGTGCTCCGGGAGCTGTTCGACAGGTGCGAGTCCATCATCGTCGCCACCGACGCAGGTCGTGAGGGAGAGTTGATTTTCCGTTACGTGTACAACTATCTCGGCTGTACCAAACCCTTTGTCCGTCTGTGGATCTCCTCGCTCACCGACAAGGCCATCCGTGAAGGGTTGCGGAATCTCAGGGAGGGAAACCTTTACGACAATCTTTACCTCTCCGCCAAAGCCCGCAGCGAGGCGGACTGGCTCGTGGGCATCAACAGTTCTCAGGCGCTCAGCCTTGCCGCCGGGCAGGGCGTGTTCTCTTTGGGACGGGTGCAGACACCCACATTGGCGATGATCTGCTCACGATACCGGGAGAACAAACAGTTCGTACCCCGGAAGTATTTCCAGATAAAGGTTTCGGCGGCCAAGGACGGCATCGCCTTCTCCGCACTGTCACGGAACCGCTTCGATGACCTTGAAACGGCCACTGCCGGGCTACGTGAGGTAGAGGACGGCGGTATGCTTGCCGTCAGTTCCGTAGAGCGCAGGGAAGCCGTTCAGGAACCGCCGCTGCTCTATGACCTGACCGCCTTGCAGAAAGAGGCAAACGGCAAACTGGACTTCTCGGCCGACAAGACGCTCACGCTTGCGCAAAGCCTGTATGAGAAGAAGGTGCTAAGTTACCCACGTACCGGCAGCCGTTATATATCCGAAGATGTCTTCGAGGAGATTCCCTCACGCATAACGCTCTTGCAACAATATCCACGCTTCGCCGCCATCGCATCCGCTTTGCGGGACACACCGCTCAACCGCCGTCCGGTCGATGATGCCAAAGTCACCGACCACCATGCGCTGCTCGTTACCGAGAACCTGCCCGAAGGTCTGTCGCAGGACGAGCAGGCTATCTACGAAATGGTTGCCGCACGCCTGCTCGAAGCCTTCTTGCCATGTTGCGTCAAGGAAATGACCGAAGTTGCCTTGTCCGCAGGCGGTGAGATATTCACCCTCAAGGGGGCGGTCGTCAAATCCGCCGGTTGGCGTGCCGTGCGTGGCGAACCGGAAGAGGAGGTGGAGGAAGCCACATTGCCGGAGTTACAGACGGATGAAACCCTGCCGCTGCTCGCTTCCGAAACGGTGGAGAAGCAGACCAAACCCAAACCGCTGCATACCGAGAGTTCGCTGCTCTCCGCTATGGAGCATTGCGGCAGGGAGATCGGCGACGGGCAGCTGCGTACCGCAATCCGGGAGGCCGGTATCGGAACTCCGGCCACCCGTGCGGCCGTTATCGAGACATTGTTCGCCCGTAACTATATACGCCGGGACAAGAAGAACCTTGTGCCCACCGAAAAAGGACTGGCGGTTTACGATACGGTAAAGGACAAGAAGATTGCCGATGTCGAAATGACAGCGGCGTGGGAGAAAACCCTCGCCAAAATAGAAACCGGAGAGGCCGATGCGCCCTCTTTCCGCCGGGACATAGAGGTCTATACCGCACAGATCGTTGCCGAACTGCTGTCCGCCACCCTCGATGTAGCTCCTTCAGGGGAGCAATGCACCTGTCCCAAATGCAAGAAGAGCCGCATCCTGTTCTTCGACAAGGTCGCCAAATGCGCCGATGTCGATTGCGGATTCACCCTGTTCCGCAACAAGGGAGGCAAGGTGTTGACCGACAAACAGATTGTCGGGCTGGTGACCACAGGCCGCACCCCTCTTGTCAAAGGCTTCAGGAACCGTGAGGGCAGGAGCTTCGATGCCGCACTGGTGCTTAATCCCGATTTTACCGTAGGCTATTCCTTCCCGGACAGGAAACCGCAGGGAGAAAAAAGCGGCAGGAAGAGATAACCCGTCCGGAATTGTATCACTTAATAATCCGATAATTATATGAATCAGAATAAATCCAACGTGCCGGTATCCGTAGCGGAAGAACCGGATGAATTGTCTTACTACCGTCTTACCCTGTTGTCCTTCCTGCGTGAGTCGCATCCCGATTTGGCGGATGACGAGTCTTTTGTCGCCACCCGCAGCGAGCAGGCCGCCGAAGCCTTCAGCGCAGCCGTCCGTTCCGGTCTGACCTACGACGATGCGGCACAACAGGCGAACGCCCTGCTTTTTCAGGGGTTGCATTTCTCTCCTCTGGACACGCTGGTTACCGTCCTCTGGAACGAGTTCGCCGCCGAAATCCCCGAAGGCAGCGCACGCAGCGTGGCCTTGCAGCTGCTTCCCGAATGCCGGAAGGTCTTCTCCGGCTATACAATCTCGGATGATTTCATGTTCAGCCCGGAGTTCGGGCAGCTCTATGACGAGCTGACAGGTATAGTTGTAATCTGGTTGGAAGAGAATGGCTTATAATAAAAAGGCGCATCTCAGGGACAATATAGAGGCAATCCGGCTGATGTTCCGTTTGGAGAAGGAACAGCGCACCGCCACACCGGAGGAAGCGGGCATACTCGCCGCCTACTCCGGGTTCGGAGGTATCAAGGCGGTTCTTTCCCCTTTCGGGAAACTCACCGACATACTCCGCTGGACACAGGCCGACCGTGAACTGTTCCCCCTGATTACGGAACTTCACAACGTCCTGCGTGACGGGGCCGCTGACGAGCGTGAGTACAGGAGGCTGGTGGAAAGCGTGAAGGCATCCACCTTTACCGCTTTCTACACGCCGCCGGCGATTGTCAATGCCATTGCCTCTTCTTTGGGCGAACACGGAGTGTCGCCCGGCCGTTTTCTCGATCCTTCATCGGGAACCGGCAATTTTGTCTCGGCCTTCCGACCGCAATGCCACTCCGCATCCGGCAACACTCCCGAAATTGTTGCCTATGAAAAGGATTTGCTTACCGGCCGCATCCTTGCCCGGCTCCATCCCGAAGCGCAGGTCAATATCAAGGGCTTCGAGGAGTTGCCCCCGCACCGCAACGGCTATTTCGACGTGGTGAGCAGCAACATCCCCTTCGGTGACATACGTGTTTTCGATCCCTCCTTCGACAACGGCACGGCGAGGCGTTTTGCGCTGAACAGCCTGCACAACTATTTCTTCGCCAAAGGGCTGGATGCCGTCCGTGAGGGAGGCGTCCTCGCCTTCATCACCTCACAGGGGGTGATGAACTCCGCTATGGCCTATCCCGTAAGGCAATACCTGATGAACCGATCCCGGCTGTTATCGGCTGTCCGCCTGCCCAACAACCTCTTTACCGACTATGCCGGTACGGAGGTGGGCAGCGACCTGATCATCTTGCAGAAGGACACGCTTTCCCAAAGGGAATATACGTCACTCGAACGGTCTTTCGTGGAAGTCGGCACGCAGGCCGACGGGACGACGCAGAACGAGTATTTCGAGCATACCGCCGCCATCGTGCATACACGTGGCCATGTCGGTACCGATCCCTACGGCAAGCCGGCACGCATCTACCTGCATGACGGGGGTATGGAAGCCATCGCCGCCGACATGAAGTATTTCCTTGACCGCAACCTCTCGGAACAGCTCGATCTGGACTTGCATCTCCGCCATTCACCCGTGCAGGAGTTCCGCAATCTGGTGAGCCGTCCGGCGGAAACCATGCAGCAACGCATCGCACAGGTGCGGGAAATCAACCGGTCCGGTAACATGAACGGACATTCCACTTCTATGGATCGACAGGCGGTACAGGTGGAGCGTCGGACTTCCACGCCGGAGCAGCCCTCAACGGATGTCCGGCCAACCGCCGCAAAGACCACGCCGGAGCCGGTCATGTCCCTGTACGACCTTTTCGGCTTCACACAAGAGGAGCGTTCACAGGTCAGGAAAAGGAAAACAAGGAGCACGAAGAAGGACTCCGGGCAGTTGACCCTTTTCGATATGCCACCGTTGGAGCAACATCCCGCCCCGGCCGAACCGACTCCCCAAGAGAAAGAGCGGCAGGAGCGGGAACGGCAGGAACAGGAACGCCGCCGGCAGGAGGAAGAGGCCGCACGGCAGGAACGCATGAAGCCCCGTCCTTATCCGGCCGGCCTGCAGGGACACCACCGCAACGGCTCCCTTGTGGACGATGACGGGCAGATAGGCTACCTCTCCGCCATTGGCGGGGCCGCACCGGTATTCAACCCGTTGGATCTGCCCGAACGCCAGCGACGCCGTGCGTCGCTCTACATCGAGATACGTGACACCTACCATCATCTGTACGAGAACGAGGCGGCCGCCCATGCCGCAAATCCGGCGTTGCGTACCATGCTCAACACTCTTTACGATGACTTCTTCCGTCAGTTCGGCAATCTGAACGACAGGAAGAACATCGACCTGTTCCGCATGGATGCGGGCAACCGTGAGATATTGTCGCTGGAACGTTACATCGACGGCCGGGCGGTCAAGGCCGACATCTTCGACCATCCCGTTTCGTACAACATCAACGAGATCACCCATACCGATGACGTGCACGAGGCGCTCACCGCCTCGCTCAACAAGTACGGCAACGTGGACATGGCGTACATGGAGTCCCTGACCGACAAATCGCAATCTGACTTGTTGGAGGAACTGCGTGGACGGATATTTTACAATCCCCTCTCGAAGAACTACGAGATTGCCGACCGTTTCATTTCCGGTAACGTCATGGCCAAGGCCGAACACATCGAGGAATATTTGCAGTCGCATCCCGACAACGGCGAGGCACGTATTTCCCTCGAAGCCCTGCGGCAGTCGCTGCCCACGCCCATACCTTTCGAGGATCTGGATTTCAATTTCGGCGAGCGTTGGATACCGGCGGGAGTGTACAGCCGCTACGCCTCATGGCTGTTCGACACGGACGTGTCCGTCCGTTATACCGCCAGCAGCGACGAGTACAGCATCAGGGCCGACATGACCTCCCCACGCATCATGAACCAATATTCGGTGCGTTCGGAAAGCCGCATCTTCAACGGCATCGCCCTTATGCGCCATGCCATCCACAACACCACGCCCAACATCACCAAAACCGTCTTGGACAAAGCGGGCAACGAGATGAAGATACGTGATCCCGAAGTCACCTTGCTCGCCAACAGCAAGATTGACGAGATCCGTAACGGCTTCTCCGACTGGCTCATGGAGCAGTCACCGGAGTTCAAGCGGAAAATGGCGGACATGTACAACCGCAAGTTCAACTGCTTCGTCCGTCCCAAGTACGACGGCTCGCACCAGAGCTTTCCCGGTCTTGACCTCAAGGGGCTGGGCATTCCCGACCTGTATCCCAGCCAGAAGGACTGCATCTGGATGCTCAAGCAGAACGGAGGGGGGATCGCCGATCACGAGGTGCTGCGCCCATAAGGGCATATAGTAAATGTAGGCTTAGCAACCTACCCGGCAAGGGTTTTCAACGCCGGTCATTAGCCAACTTATCCACTTAGCCGAAAGGCGGTGGGGAGTGTCGCATGTTGGAAACGGCATAAGTCAGCTAACTATCATGCTGCTACTGAATGTCTAAATGAAATGATAGATATGAGGATGAAGACTATACTGTTTGAACGACAGTCCGAGTTGTTAGTTGGTAAACCCCGACGGAAGATAGTTACAAACGTCGGGCTGCAATACTTCTACTTTCCTACCTCAAGTACGAGAGCCGAAAACCGATTGCAGAACAGCCGCAATAAGCGGAAAAGGACGAAAATCGCATCCGACAATCTATTGAGCTATGTTACTATATGTCTAAATGGGGATTGTCTAAGTAGGAATGCCGAAAGGCTATGGGGTTTGCCCCCTGAATATCCTATATGACAACAGAGTCTCCGTAGTAGTCCGAGCAAGGGAAAGCCTTGTACATGGCGAAGGGAGACAGTGAGTTATTATTTAATATGTTTAACGAATGATGTGTGAGACATTATGAGAGATTCAGCAAATGTATTAAACAGTCTGGCTGGGCACAGCCAAGACCCTAATTACAAGTTTGAACGGCTTTACCGACTGCTGTTCAATGAAAATCTGTACGCACTTGCCTATCAAAAGTTGTCGCAGAATGCGGGCAACTATACGAAAGGCACAGACGGGCAGACCATAGACGGAATGAGCATAAAGCACATTCACTCTATCATTGGACAGTTGAAAGACGAAAGTTACCGTCCGTGCCCTGCACGGAGAATTTACATTCCCAAAAAGAATGGCAAGCAACGTCCTTTAGGCATACCAGCCTTTAAGGACAAACTTGTACAGGAAGTTGTAAGGATGATTCTTGAATCCATCTACGAAGGTCATTTTGAAGACTGCTCGCATGGATTCAGACCACACCGTGGCTGTCATACGGCTATGGCTTCCTTACAAAAGGGAGGTACGGGAGCACGTTGGTTCATCGAGGGAGACATCAAGGGTTTCTTTGACAACATCAACCATGATGTTTTAATCGGAATCCTTGCTGAAAGAATCAATGACGAGCGTTTCCTGCGACTGATACGTAAATTCCTCAAAGCAGGCTACATGGAACAATGGGAGTACAAAAATTCCTATATCGGAACACCGCAGGGAGGCATAATAAGTCCGATTTTGGCGAATATTTATCTTGACAAACTCGATAAATTTATGCGGAACTACATAAACGTCTTCAATAAAGGTAAAGCACGTGTACGCAACCCCGAATATAAAAGGGTTGCAAATCGTAAGGACAAACGTGTAAAGAAACTGAAGAATGAAACAGACGAGCAGAAGAAAGAAGCATTGCGCAGGGAGATAGCCATTCTCCACCGTGAGATGCAACAACTTCCTGCAACTCTTGACATGGACGAAAACTTCAAACGCATGAGGTATGTACGCTATGCCGATGATTTTCTGATTTGCGTAATCGGAAGTAAAGAGGACTGTGTAAAAGCAAAGGGGGACATTAAGACCTTTCTGCAAGATACGTTGAAACTCGAACTTTCGGATGAAAAGACGTTAATCACCAACTCACACGACGCAGCCAAATTTCTCGGCTTTGATGTTACAGTCCGCAGTACGGACAAGACGAGAAAGGATTTCAGAGGAATCCCCATACGCTCACTTGACCATAAAGTGGTTCTTCTCCTGCCTTATGAGGTTATGAGAAAGAAACTGCTTGACTATAATGCGATGCGCATAATAATCAAGAATGGCAAGGAAGCATGGGAATCGACCTCACGCCCGTATCTCCGTAGTAATGATGACCTTGAAATACTCAACCGATACAATTCGGAAATTCGGGGAATCTATAACTACTACTGTATTGCAAACAATGTCAACATTCTCAATAGTTTCTATTACTACATGAAAGAGAGTATGTATAAAACATTATCATCCAAGTATGAATCAACCGTAAGGAAAATAATCCGTAAATATTGCCGGAATAAAGTCTTTACAGTAAGGTATGAAAACAACAAGGGCGAAATGTTGGAACGTACTATTTATCATGGAGGGTTCAAGCAGAGAAAAGACGCGCGTATTGACAATGCGCATATCATGCCCAGTTATCGCGGGACTGAAAGTACCAGCCTTATGGCTCGGTTGAAAGCCCGTGAATGTGAATATTGCGGAGCGGAGGACAACCTTAGAATGGTGCATGTCCGCAAGCTAAAAGACCTGAAAGGCAAACAGGAGTGGGAACGCTTCATGATTGCCAGACAGAGAAAAACAATAGCAGTATGTGAAAATTGTTATCGTAAGATTCATGAAAAGAAATAGACTGAAAATAACCATGGAGAGCCGTATACATGGAGACGTGTACGTACGGTTCGGTGGCGAGCGTTTAGAAACCTACCGTCCGAAAGGACGGCAAGGCGCTTTGCGCTTAGCCTGTGGTGGCGGCAAGACGCTCATCATGTGCTGTGCCGCCTACGAGATGAAGCGTCTGGGACTGGCGAACAAGCCCCTTATCACCGGCCTGAAGGCGAACATCCACGAGATCGCACAGACCTTCGCCACCGCCTACCCGAACGCCAAAGTCCTCTATCCCGGCAAGGAGGACTTCACGCCGGAGCGCCGTGTCGAGATTTTCCACCGGATGAAGAACAACGACTGGGACGCCATCATCCTCTCGCACGAGCAGTTCGGCATGATACCGCAGTCCCCCGAAATCCAGCGTGACATCCTGCAACAGGAACTGGACAGTGTGGAAGAGAACCTCGAAGTCCTCTACCAGCAGGGTGCGGAAGTGAGCAACGCACAGATCAAGGGCATGGAGAAACGCAAGATGAACCTTGAAGTCAGGCTGAAAGAGCTGCTCCACGAGATCGAAACCCGCAAGGACGACGTGGCGGACTTCAAGCGCATGGGCATCGACCACCTCTTTGTCGATGAGTCGCACCGGTTCAAGAACCTGATGTTCACCACCCGGCACGACCGTGTGGCAGGTCTGGGCAACAGCGAGGGCAGCCAGCGTGCGCTCAACATGCTCTTCGCCCTGCGCACCATCCAGCAGCGCACCGGCAAGGACCTGGGAGCCACCTTCCTGTCGGGAACCACCATTTCCAACTCGCTGACCGAGCTGTACCTGCTCTTCAAGTACCTGCGCCCCCGGGAATTGGAGCGTCAGGGGATCAACTCCTTTGACGCATGGGCGGCGGTGTTTGCCCGGAAGTCCGTCGATTACGAGTTCTCCGTCACCAACGAGGTGGTGCAGAAAGAGCGTTTCCGCTACTTCATCAAGGTTCCGGAACTCGCTTCGTTCTATTCCGAGATCACCGACTTCCGTACCGCAGCCGACATCGGCATCGACCGGCCGGAGAAGAACGAGATACTGCACAACATACCGCCGACGCCCGACCAGAAGGAGTTCATACAGAAGCTCATCGAGTTCGCCAAGACCGGCAATGCTACCGTACTGGGCCGCCCGCCACTGAACGAGAGGGAAGAGAAGGCGAAGATGCTCATCGCCACCGACTACGCTCGGAAGATGTCGCTCGACATGCGGCTCATCGATCCGCTCTCCTACGGCGACGACAAGGACAACAAGGCCACCCATTGCGCCGATATGATTGCGAAGTATTACAATAAATACGCCGGGCATAAAGGCACTCAGTTCGTTTTCTCGGACTTGGGAACCTACAAGCCCGACCAGTGGAATCCGTACAGCGAGATCAAGCGCAAGCTGGTGGAGGATCACGGCATCCCCGAAGACCAGATACGTTTCATTCAGGAAGCCAAGACCGAGAAGAAGCGCAAGGCGATGATCGAGGCGATGAACGAGGGAAAGATACGTGTTCTCTTCGGCTCTACTGAAATGCTGGGCACGGGAGTCAACGCCCAGAAGCGGTGTGTAGCCATCCATCATCTCAACGCACCGTGGCGGCCTTCGGACTTGCAGCAGCGGGACGGCCGGGGCATCCGCAAGGGCAACGAGGTGGCCAAGCTCTATGCGAACAACAAGGTGGACGTGATAATCTACGCCGTGGAGAAGTCGCTTGACAGCTACAAGTTCAACCTGCTCTACAACAAGCAGCTTTTCATCACCCAGCTCAAGCAGAACAACATGGGTTGCCGTACCATCGACGAGGGAGGCATGGACGAGAAGGGAGGCATACCTTTCTCAGAGTACGTGGCGGTGCTTTCCGGAAATACCGACCTGCTCGACAAGGCACGGTTGGAGAAGCGGATTGCCGGCATGGAAGGGGAGCGCAAGGCCTTCCAGCGTGGCAAGGGGGAATCACGCATCAAACTGGAAACTTTCCTGGCGAACCGGGCAAGCAACGATGACATCATCGCCCGTGTCAGGAAGGACAAGGCCGCCATCGAGAGCCGTATGCAGTACGACAAGGAGGGCAACAGGCTCAACCCCTTGAAGATTGACGGCGTGGCAGGCGATGATCCGAAAGTGATTGCCGCCAAGCTCCACGAGATAGAGGACAGGGAACGCACGCACGGCCAGCCGAAGGTCATCGGCTCGCTCTATGGCTTCGACATCGTTGTCAAGACCGACACCACTGTCAAGGACGGTCTGGACTTCTGCGAGAACCGTTTCTTCGTGCGTGGTGAAGGCAACTTCCTTTACAACTATAACAACGGCCGCTTGGCGGTCGATCCGAAAACCGCCTGCCAGAACTTCATCAACGCCTTCGACAGCATCCCCCGCCTGATAGAGAAATACACGAGGGACAACGAAGCCATTGAGAAGGAACTCCCCGTCCTGGAACAGGTCGTCGGGGAAGTCTGGAAAAAGGAGGACGAGCTGAAGCAGCTCAAGGCCGACCTTGCCGCCCTCGACCGCAAGATCCTGCTCTCCCTCAAATCAGTGGATGCGCAGGAAAAAAGCACCGACGGAGTGATCGAAGTCGTGCCCTCCCAACCGGTAACGCCCGACGGACAGGATAACGCCCCCGCCGTCGGCATACCCGTCGCCGATGCTCCGCCCGGCAGTCCCTCACCGGGCAGTGTCCCCACACAGGACACGCCCCCTGCCGAGCCTTATGTCCACCGGATGCCCGACTTCCTCGCCGACAGGCAGCGCACTCCGCCCAAACTAAGCGGAATGCCCAAAAGCATCAGCATCAAAGAGGCAATGGGAGCGCTTGGCGGCAAGCTCGTCATCGGAGGCGTCCCCAAGTCCGGCAACAAGGACGATCCCGATCCTGACCGGCCCGAAAAGCCCAAACCCAAGCTGAAGTTATAGCTCCTGTAACCGAAGACACAAAGCGGAGTGTAAATATATCAAAACTAAAAACAAATACTCTGAAAAGCTTATATGTTGTAACTGATAGATATAAAAGAGCCGTATCATCACTCAGAAGTAGAGTTGATACGGCTCTTTATTGCTGATGAAGGATATCATGTGTCAGATAAAAAGTTCATTCTCTCTGAATTTGAATTTTAACTCTCCTTCTATTCTTATGGTCTTTTAATTTGTTTAAAAATTGTTTCTGCAAATAATTCAATAAAACTAATAATAACATCTATTTCTGCCACACTAACTGAACGTCTAATATGGGTACTTGGATCTACATCTGCTTCGTGAACCATCTGATTTCTACGCTCAGCAATTAAAACCAAAGTCTGTTCTAAATATCTTTGTTTATCATTATCTGTATAACCCGGTAAATTCATCTCTTTAGCTATCACTTGCCATTTATGTTCTTCTTTCCATATGTAACTCAAAGCATCTTTAATTTTATTTGGATGTTGAAATGATAGAGTTTTTAGATTTTCAGTTACTTCCTTATTTATCCAATAAGTTTTATCCTCTTCTACTGACTGTGGTGGAGTAGAAGCTCTTTCTAATTCTAATATCTTTATTATAGTTTGAGATGTTAAAACAAATGATTTGAATTTATTAGTCAAGGGTCTTTGTTGCAAAAAAGATTCGACTATTCCAATCCTTACAAGCTCGTGTAAAAAACGATCAAGTGCACTAACTGCATTTACTAATTGAGCTCTCAATAAATCTGAAACATCTTCTTGAGATAAACGAACATTTGCAATCATATGATCGTATATAGTCCTAATCTTTTTTACTTCCGCTATACTATATTTAAATTCATTCCATGCAGTATTCATCCTAATATAATCTTAATCTCATTTGCTATTTTTTCATATAGCTCATAAAAAAAACGTCTATTCTCTTTCATTCCTTGTAAAGCAGCTCCAGATGCTCTTAACTCACTATCCTCTAATTCATAAACAGGAACATTTGAATCATGGCTTTTGGGTGATAAGCCTTGAAAATCTTTTATTTCTTCTAAACAATAACTATCATCAATACCAGCATCTACATACTTTTGCTCTTCAAAAAGCATGTTATTCTGTGCAAAAACTGGAACCAATAGTTGTTTTGTCAAGTCTGTTAATTCGGTTATCTTATCTCTATAAGGACTTGTTGCCTTTCCATTACGTATGTTAAATCTTTGAGCAATTTCTCCTATAAATTTGGGAGTAGTATTAGGTAATGGATATGCGGAATCTGAAAAACTATCAATATTTTGCTCCTTCCATTTTACCCATCTTGGTAAAATTGCAGAAAGACTTTTTATAGCCATCAAAGAAAAAGTATCAGGATTAGTAGGGATAATAAAAGCATCACTTATTAAAAATAAATTTTGATTAATAGAACTTAATCCTGGATTTAAATCTATAAAAACAAATTCTATATCATAAACTCTACATGTCTTATCTATTAAGTCATTAAAAGCTCCCGGTAAACTTTTCAAAGAAGTTAAAGCCATAGTTGCTGTTTGAGCAAAATTCAGTTGAGCATCATACTCAGATAAATTCATATGACCGGGTAATAAATACAAATTTAAATTTCGGTTCGCCTGTGGACAATTAATTGCAGTTATAGGAGTAGGTTTTCCATCAAATGCTACTTTAACTCCATCTTTAATATTTTGTTTTTTTGTTTCTTCTTTTTCATAATACTCATCAAAATTAGAGCCTAAGAACAAAGCTGTTAGATTACATTGTGGATCACCATCAACCAATAAAACCTTATGCCCCATTTTGGCAAGCATCCAACCAATATGAAAAGTGGTGGTGGTTTTACTAACCCCACCTTTATGATTAAATAAAACAACTTTTTTTGTACTCATGATATAAAGTTTTTTATTGCAAAAATAAGAAATATATTTAATTACATGTCTTCCATAGAAAACAATCTACTCTCCATCTCATACTTAAACAAGACTTTCTTCCGTAATTCCTCTACTTTGAGCGCAAACAAATCCGGCTTGAAATTTTTGGATTGCCTTTTCACCTCTGCC
>UMCT01040137.1_pt1 | contig 15638 bp, 10 predicted proteins | sample 1964291 | NCBI WGS metagenome assembly UMCT01 (sample SAMEA4835974, study PRJEB28245) | human gut metagenome | biome: gut microbiome; material: fecal sample | place: Denmark | collected 2008 | reverse complement strand
AGAGCCGCAACAGCCGCCGCAGCGGTGATGTTCACCTCACGCGTCATGCCCGCCTGTTTCGCCCATGCCAGCTCAACGCCGCCCAGCTTTTCGGTAAAGCGCAGGGCGTATTTTTTGTACTCGCCCGCCACCTCTCGCGCGCGAAAAAAGCGCTCTATACGCGTCTGCGCGGGCTTATCGGTATAGTAATAAAGCTCGCAGAGCGCGGCGGCGAGCAGAGTATTTTGCGTAAAAGCGGCTTCATCGTGTATAAGCTCTACGCGGCGGCTGAAAGTTTTGTGCTCGGCAAAATACGAGCCTGCAACGTCGCCGACAAGCGCACCCAGCATACAAACTCCACCTTTCTTAAAAAAAGCGGGAAAGTCCTCGCGAACTCTCCCCGCCTTGAATTATTTTGATTACTTTTCCTTGTCCTCTTTGCTTGCAACAGAAGCGCGGATAAAGTCCTTAAAGAGCTTGTGAGCCTTATTCGGACGCGACTTGAACTCGGGGTGGAACTGTACGCCCACGAACCAAGGGTGAACCTCGCGCGGAAGCTCTACTATCTCTACCAGCTTTTCATCGGGCGAAAGACCTGCCAGCACCAGACCGCTCTCGGTAAGCTGCTTGCGGAAAGCGTTGTTGAATTCCCAGCGGTGACGGTGGCGCTCGTAGATAAGCGGCTCGCCGTAGACCTCAGCGGAAATGCTGCCGGGAGTAAGCTTGCAGGGGTACAGACCAAGGCGCATAGTGCCGCCCTTTTCCGTAACGTCCTTCTGATCGTCCATGATGTCGATAACGGGGTAAGGCGTTTCGCCGAACTCGGTGGAGTTAGCGCCCGCAAGACCTGCCGCATGACGTGCGTACTCGATAACAGACATCTGCATACCAAGGCAAATGCCGAACATAGGTATCTTGTTTTCACGCGCGTAGCGTATAGCCTCGATCATGCCCTCGATACCTCTGTCGCCAAAGCCGCCGGGTACGATTATTCCGTCGCAGCCAACAAGCTTTACAGCCACGTTATCTGCGGTTATGTCCTCAGACTGTATCCAGTTTATATGAACGTTTGCGCTGTTCTCAAAGCCGCCGTGACGCAGAGCTTCGGCTACGGAAAGGTAAGCGTCCTCAAGCTCAACGTACTTGCCTACCAGACCTATGGTAACGTCCTTAGTGCAGCCGTTTACGCGGTCGATCATCTCGAGCCAGTTGGTAAGGTCGGGCTTGCGCTTTTCAAGACCGAGGTGCTCGCAGACCACGTCCGCCAGACCCTCTTTTTCCAGCCATATCGGCACTTCGTAAAGCGAGGGAGCGGTGAGGTTCTGTATAACGTCCTCTTTGTGCACGTTGCAGAAAAGGGCTATCTTTTCGGTCATATCTTCGGGGATAGGCATTTCCGAGCGCAGAACGAGGATATTCGGCTGTATGCCCATAGAGAGCAGCTCTTTTACCGAGTGCTGGGTGGGCTTTGATTTCAGCTCTTTAGAGCCGGAGATGTAGGGCACTAAGCAAACGTGGATAAACACGCTGTTGCCCCTGCCCATTTCCTTAGAAGCCTGTCTTATAGCCTCTAGGAAAGGGGTAGACTCAATATCGCCGACAGTGCCGCCGATCTCGGTGATAACTACGTCGGTATTGCTCTGCTTGCCCACGCGGTAAAGCTTATCTTTTATCTCGTTGGTGATGTGGGGGATTATCTGAACGGTAGAGCCGAGGTAATCTCCGCGTCTTTCCTTATTAAGCACGTTCCAGTATATCTTACCGGTAGTGACGTTAGAGTCGATGGAGAGGTTCTCGTCTATAAAACGCTCGTAGTGACCAAGGTCGAGGTCGGTCTCTGCGCCGTCGTCGGTAACGAAAACTTCGCCGTGCTGGTAGGGCGACATAGTGCCCGGGTCTACATTGATATAAGGATCAAATTTCTGGATGGTAACGCTGTAACCGCGGCACTTTAGCAGGCGGCCCAGAGAAGCAGCGGTGATACCTTTTCCAAGTCCGGAAACAACGCCGCCGGTAACAAATACATACTTTGTAGGCATAATTTTTTTGACCTCCGAAATATTATTCAAAATAAAATCATTCATTATATATCATAACAAATTTTTTTACAAAAGGCAAGGGGTTTGAGAAAATTTCGGCAAATTTTTTTTGGAAAAAGCGTTTTTTAAAGCAAATTTAAATTAAATTTATTATATTTCTAAAAAGATGTATCAGCCGCGTAAGAATTTTGTCAAAAATGCAAGTTGTATTTTTATTATTTTTGTTATATAATATTAGTATTGCCTAAATGCAGCCCTTATTTGCTTTCACGGGGTAAACCACTGAAACTTCGGGGCGCGTTTTGATGAAACGAATTTTTTGTAAAGACGCGAGGTGAGTATTAAAGAATGTCGGAAAACAAATTCAGCGAAAAGGCAGAGGGCACAGCCGCGAACGAAAGCGGCGCTGATAAGCCGTACCGAAAAGAGCCGCCTCTTTCAGACCTAATATCTTCGGCAAAAAGAAACATAGAGAAAAACGCCGCAGAAAAGCCGCCCGAGCCGGAGGAGGAAAAGACGATAGTAGCGCCGAACCTCTCAAAAGCTATGGACAAAATGAAGCGCAAGACCGATAATTCGGGTATGCCCGATATTGATTTCGGCAAGCGAAAGTCTGCGGAGGAAAAGCCCGCCGAAACTGCCAAGCCTAAGGAACAGCAAGACATTCAGAACAGCAAAGATCAAGACACTCAGAACACAAAGAGCGCTCAAAGCAATGCCAAGAGCGAAAATAAAGATAAAGATAAAAATACTCAGGCTGAGAAAAAGCCTGCGGAAGCGCCAAAGAAGCAAGCGCCTCCCCCCACGAAAATTCCGCCGACAGATAAGCCCGATAAGCCTAATGCGGAGCAGAAACCTGCGGCAAAGCCAAAACAGGAAGCCAAAAATCCGCCTGCAAAGCCGCCGAAGAGCGATAGGCACGAAGCGGACAAATCTAAAAGCAAGCCCGCTGCCAAAACAGAAGCGGCTAAGTCGGACAAATCTGACAAACCTGACAAGAGCGGCAAGGCGGACAAGCCCGCCGCAAAGGGCAAGTTCACCAAAAAGCAGGTGGCTACTGTAATAGGGCTTATCGCTTCCCTGCTGCTCGTCATAGTGCTGATAGTAGTGCTGCTTTTCAACCACTATTACAGCCTGCTGGACACCGACGCAGTTAAGGTGAACAATTCAAAACCAATGACCTACTCAGACGTAGACCTCTCCCGCGCGGACACCATCGACAAAGAAGCTGAGGACGAGAAGATGCGCAAGCAGCTCTCGGAAAAGGGCGAGAAGATCTCGAACTCAGAAGTAATGAACATACTGCTCATCGGCGAAGACCTGCGCGACACTCAGAATGAAACGGCGGGCAACACCGACGTAATGATGATAATTTCCGTAAACACTAAGGACAAGACCATCACCATGACATCTATAATGCGCGACTGCTATGTAAACTTTCAGGACGCAAACGGCTGGTGGTACTCGACCCGTATCAACGCGGCGTACTGGCACGGCGGCGTAGAGCTTACGCAAAAGACCATCGAGGATTACTTGGGCATACAGATCGACAGATACGTTCTTGTAAACTTCAAGGTATTTATCGACATAGTTGACACGCTGGGCGGTCTTGACCTTAAAGTTACCGACGAGGAAGCGAACGGCTATCCCGACGCTGACCCGAACGGCGACAACACGAGAGGTATGCAGAATCCCCTCGACGAGCAGAACAAATTCCTCGGCAACAAAAAGGGCACTGACTATATCAAAAAGGGCGGAAAGCTGCACCTCAACGGAAATCAGGCTCTTGCATACGCGCGCCTGCGCCACATCGGAAACGCCGATTACGAGCGCACCGAGCGCCAGCGCAAGGTCATCAAGCAGATGATAAAGAAATCACGCAGCCTCTCGCTGGTAGAGATGGATAAGCTTGCGAATAAGATATTCCCACAGATAAAAACGAATGTCACAAAGACCGAGCTTGCTCAGCTGCTTTTAGATATGCTCGATTACCGCAACTACGAGCTTCAGGAAATGCGCGTGCCCGCCGACAACACCTTCACAAATCAGGTAATAAGCGGCATGGACGTGCTCTCAGTAGACTTTAACGCGAACGCACAGCTTTTCAAAGAGCTGGTATACGGCACGGTAGAGGTCAGCGAGAACGGAGAAGAGCAGAAACAGGCCATCGAATAAGCAAATAAACAAGATATTTTTTTCAGACGGTGCAGACCAAAAATGCGCCGTCTGTTTTTTTGTGCCTTTTTCGACACATTTTTCGTGCTTTTCATATAATGTATCAAAGCTGAAATTTTACCCGCGCCTACTGCATAGATGGCAAAGCGGCGGGAAAAATATAGGTAAAGAAGCTTGGACTTTACACGCGAACAGTACATCGAAAAAAGGAGTGCCGAAAAATGAGCGTACACAGAGGAGAGATATATTACGCCGACCTCAGCCCCGTAGTCGGCTCAGAGCAGGGCGGCATACGCCCCGTACTTATAGTTCAAAACGACGTGGGCAACCGCCACTCGCCGACGGTGATAGCCGCCGCGATAACCAGCCGCCACGATAAGGCAAAGCTGCCGACGCACATAGCCGTAGGCGGCGGAGAGTGCGGCTTGGCGAAAGACTCGATAGTATTGCTGGAGCAGATACGCACGCTGGATAAGCGCCGCCTGAAAGAGCGCATGGGCGAGCTGGACGAGGGTGCAATGTCGAAAATAGATTCCGCGCTTTCTATATCTTTCGGTCTGCACTGAGGAAAACGCTGACAAGTAAAATTACTTTTTATAGAAACCAGGGGCAATACCGCACAACTATTGTGTGCGAGATTGCGTGGTTCAATTTATAATTGAACCGTCAGATTTTTTGTCAGATTACCTAAAGCCGACGACGCTTAACTCGCGTTAAGCTAGGAGGTTTTGGGTGATATGACGGAAAATTGTTTTGGCTTCACAAAAACGCAAGCAAGGCGTACACAAAGCCGCTAGGCGGTAGTTGCGCGGTATTGCCCCCAGAAAAAATGACGGCTCAATCTGTATAACTTGCAGAAAGAGCCGTCTTTTCGCCCCTTTTGACGGCTTTTTTGCATTTTTATAAAAAAAATTTTCAAAAAGCGTTGACAAATTTTTTTGAATGTGCTATAATAATTGCAGTGAGTCGGGCTGAAGCTTAGGAAACAGCCCCGAAAATTACTATAATCTATAAGTTGGAGGAATTTTAAAATGGAATTCAAGAACGAATATCTTGCCGGCGTGTACGCTAAGGTCGAGAAGAGAAATCCCGGCGAATCCGAGTTTCTTCAGGCTGTAAAAGAGGTCCTCGAGACCCTCGAGCCCGTTGTAGAGCGCAGACCTGACCTCGTAGAGGCAGGAGTTATCGACAGAATAGTAGAGCCTGAGCGCCAGATCATTTTCCGCGTGCCTTGGGTAGACGACAACGGCAAAGTACAGGTAAACCGCGGTTTCAGAGTACAGTTCAACTCTGCTATCGGACCTTACAAGGGCGGTATCAGACTTCACCCCTCTGTTTGCGCTTCCGTAATCAAGTTCCTGGGCTTTGAGCAGATCTTCAAGAACAGCCTTACCGGTCTTCCTATTGGCGGCGGCAAGGGCGGTTCTGACTTCGACCCTAAGGGCAAGTCTGACGGAGAAGTAATGCGCTTCTGCCAGAGCTTCATGACTGAGCTTTCCAAGCACATTGGCGCTGACACCGACGTTCCCGCAGGCGACATCGGTACCGGTGCAAGAGAGATCGGCTATATGTTCGGTCAGTATAAGAGACTTCGCAACGAGTTCGTTGGCGTACTTACCGGTAAGGGTCTTTCTTACGGCGGTTCGCTCGCAAGAACTGAGGCTACCGGTTATGGTCTTTGCTACTACACCGCTGAGATGCTCAAGTGCATGAAGAACGACAGCTTCGAGGGCAAGACCGTAGTTATCTCTGGTTCGGGCAACGTTGCTATCTACGCTACCGAAAAGGCTACTCAGCTTGGCGCTAAGGTAGTTGCACTTTCCGACTCTAACGGCTATGTTTACGATCCCGACGGAATCAAGCTCGACGTAGTTAAGGAGATCAAGGAAGTTAGACGCGGCAGAATCAAGGAATACGTTGACGCTGTTCCTACCGCTACTTACACTGAGGGCTGCCACGGAATTTGGACCATCAAGTGCGACATCGCTCTTCCCTGCGCTACTCAGAACGAGCTGGACGGCGAATCTGCTGACGCTCTTATCGCTAACGGCGTTATGGCAGTTGCAGAGGGTGCTAACATGCCTTCTACTCCTGAGGCTATCGAAAAGCTGCAGGCTGCCGGAATCCTCTTTGGACCTGCAAAGGCTGCAAACGCAGGCGGCGTAGCTACCTCCGCTCTTGAAATGAGCCAGAACAGCGAAAGACTTAGCTGGACATTTGAAGAAGTTGACGGCAAGCTGAAGGGCATCATGGAGAACATCTTCCACAACTCTTACAATGCTGCTAAGGAATACGGCAAGGAAGGCGACCTGGTTACAGGTGCTAACATCGCAGGCTTCCTGAAGGTTGCTGACGCAATGATGTGGCAGGGTATCAGCTACTAATTGCCGATTAAATAAAACATCAAAGGGCTTTCCGAAATGGATTGCGCCCATATAGAAGTTTTATCACAGCTACTATAAGCAAGACCTTTACAGCAAGCTATGAAACAGAACAGGCAGAGTCGGAATTGACTCTGCCTGTTCTTAGTTATAAATAGATTATTTTTTACTTGCAGATTGTCTTGGCTGTGAGTCAATTATAAACAGAAATGGTGGATCACCTCCCGCATCAACTTTATTCTTATATAGTTCTTTTATCTTACTTGTTCTTCTTGGATTACCAAGTTGGATATATACATAGATTCTATTATTGGTATTTTCAGCTTTTGCGTATTCTTCAATTTGAACTTCAAAACCATGCAAGTATTGATCATTTGTAGATAGCTTTATTTCTATTACCGTCTTATCATTTCCTCGACTTAGCTTCAAATCCAATGCTCCCGATCCTTCATTGGCTTCAAATGACATATCAATATTATTATTGATGCAATAATCTCTGCCTTTTAAATCAATTAAACGTTGTATATCTTTTTCTCTCGAAGCACTTGGGAATTCTTGGCTCATTTGCCACCCCTTATGCATTTCAACCCATTCTTTAAATGGTTCTAAGATTCTAAATGTTGCCTGATAACTACTAATTTGCGAGCTGTCATCATGCATTAAAAAATTATAGACACCGCTTCTATTGATCTTTTTGTAGGCAGTAGCAGCTTCTCGGCTAACTATCATATCGTTAATTCGATAAAGTGCTACTCCTTTATATGTATGAGTAAGATTGCTTTTATCAACTGAAATGCATATAATTGATTTAGAATCAATGTCTATTATCTCAATTTGGAGTGTGATCGTAGGTACAATGGCAATTGGATTGTCGTTTTCCCTTTGAATCCTTGATTTAATTGCACTTATATAATGTGATTCACAGCCTATTATTTCCCCATTATCAGAAACACCCATTAATAGATGTCCAACTTTTGTATTAGCAAAGGCACACATAACACGAAATATATTTGTGAAATCTTTACATTTACCTGTTTTGAATTCTAAGGTTGATGATTCACCCTTGCTGATTAGCTTCATTACAGTTTGTTTATTCATAATTCACCTCTTAAAGGTTTTATCGGTAATATTTTTAATTCAAATACTTCTCCTTCCAGCGCTGATAATATCCAATAGATTCTTCGGAAATATCTTCATACTCATAATCAGCCTTGAAATTGCCTTCATCGTCAACTATAAGTGTCATAACAGACCATGTATCCTTCTTGCTCAATTTCTTACGGATAGGCATTATCTGGCTGTCGATCAAAGCGAATGCCTTTATTATATCACGCTTGCTTATACCTTTAAGCTTGAAGCAGTCAGTATATACTCCATCGCCTGAGTCAACAAAGTATTTCATGCTGTAGCTGCTCTCGCCGTACTGTGCGTAGAATACTACCTTATGCCAATCATCGGGCAATACCTCCTGCAATGTATTAAATATGCTCTGGTATGGTATATCTTTCATTTGACTTCACCTCTTGGCGTGTTAAAAAATGTTGTTGTAAATTCTTCTCCGTTTATAGAGTAGCTTACTATAAAGCTGTCAGGTCGATATGATTTTCCAGGATAATCAAGCTCAACACGCATATATACGTCTTTACCTGCAACGACTTCATTAGCAAGCTGTTTCTCTAAATCATGATATGCTCCACCACCTCTATTTAAGGTGCTATCTTGAGCAACAATGTTTTCCATTCCATTAGAACCGTTAAATTGATCCCCAATAATATGACCTCTATCATCTGTTTCTTTCTCGTCGCCCTTGCCAATTTCAGCCTTCGTATCTCTGATTGTACGATAATTATCATGATCCTTTATCTGGAGTTTACCTTCAGCTGAGACTTTTCGTCCCTGATTATCTGTTTCAAACTTATACCCATTGATTTCATAGGTGTTGTTGGGTACAAGGTCATTATTAATACGATAAACATCTCCGTTGTCATCGGTATATTGACGTTCGCCGTCAATGTCGTAAACAGTATTAGGCTGTAGGGTATCATTCTCTCCGATTTCCTGTGGTATATCTTGTGCCTTAGCAGAAGATTCACCGATTTCTTTTGGCACATCGGAATAGCTGCTCTTATTCTCGCCTATCTCTTTCGGAACTTCAACAGGCTTGACTTCCGAGATCTTCGCAGGAGTAACATCAGATAATACATCTTTCATATTCATCATCACATGATACCCCCATTCATTCCGAAGTATTGGTATCTGCGAGCAATATCCGAACAAGTTTCCTCACGATTGATAGCAATGCAAATATACTGCTGAACTGTATCTATCAGCTTATCATCGCTGTCAAGCGAGAATACACTTCCAATAGACCGACGTACACGGATGAGACCGACTTCGTTGTTTTCAGCGTTTCTGAGAAGCATTGCGGTTCTATGTCCGCCGAATACATTATAAGCAACAATTAGCTTTTCTTCCTCGGTAAGCGATTCATCTGCAAGTCCTTTACGGAGGATACGCTTTGTGTTATCGCCGTTTTCAAGCCTGTTTATCCAATCAAGCACTTCTGACTTTTCTTCGTCAGACAAAGCTCTTTTTTCGGAAATGCCGTAAATATTCAGCATAAGATGATAAGCAGATATATTGCTCTCTTTCTTGTTGAAAGCATATTTACGCTCTTTATCGTATTTTTCAGATTTGCATAATACCGCTTCTATCCAATCATTCTGATGAATTACCGCAACAAATGCAGGCAGTTTCGCAAGTTCCTTGATCTGAACATCAGATAGTGCTATTGATTTTCCGACGAGCTCGCAATCGTGTTCGTCAGGCAAACGGAAAATGATCTTTGTATTGGTATTACGAATAACAGCTTCATCAAGCATATCGGGAGCTTGGTCTGCAATGATAAAACCTTCGCCGTATGTACGCATTTCTGCGATTGCATTTGTGAGCATCTCAACAGACTTGCCCTGTAAATTCGATGAATCCTGTGCCTGAACAAAAGGAGTTCGTCTGAGCAAGTTATGAGCCTCCTCCAATACAGTAATATGCTGTAAGTTCTCATTCATCTTGTCGGGCTGCATACGGTATTCCTGCAACTTCATGATAAGAATGCCCATAATAAGCGATTTGGTCTCAACAGAGCCTACTCTGCTTATATCGACAATGACATTCTTGTCAAAGAGAGCTTCGTTGCTTATCTCCTTAGTAGAGCAGAATATCTCACCGTTGATACCGTTCGTCAGGGATTTTACTCTTGTTATTAAAGCTCCCGAATAGTCGCTCTTGGTATCTGCGGAATACAGAGACTCGCTCATAATTTCGGGCAACACCTTTATCAAATCAGCGAATGTCGGGAAATCATCGCTGTAATACGCAGGATTTGAGAATATCCAGCCTTTATCCTTGTATACTCTCTCTATAGCATCTTTCAAAACGGCTGGCATAGCTGCATACATGGGCCAGCAGGCATTGAAGATCTCAACAAGGCGGTCAATATGCTCCAGAACATTGATATGCTTCGGGAATGAGAACGGATTTATATGCAGAAGCTCGGTGTACATTGGATTAGTCCCGTATACACTGACATCATCAAATCCGCCGAGAACATTTTTGTATTCGCCCTTTGCAGGCTCGATAACAAGAAAATGCTTATCCTCCTCATATATCTGTTCAAGCAGATTATATATGAAATTTGACTTACCTGTTCCTGTTGAGCCTGTTATGAATGTATGAGCGCAAAGACTGTCCATATCAAGTTTTACACGGATATTCTTATCCTCTTTACGCATATGATATACATTGCCTGCGATAAGAGTTTTGGGAGTTTTCTCACTTGGCGGTGTAAACCTCTGAACTTCTCTGCCAAATGCAACGCTTTCAAGAACAGGCAGACCGCTGACAGATTTTTTCGGCAGATTAAGCGAATAAGCAAGCTCTCTGCCAGTAAGTGATACTGTTGCATTAACATGAGGCGGATACATAAGCCAATCCGGATCGAATGATGGATCATCTTGAGCAATATCAAGCTCAAATTCGGGATGCTGTAATCTCCTGATAAAATCCATGATGTTGGCTATATCGTCTTTCCGTTCCTCACGGTACTCCCAAAGATTTACGGCAGACTGTGATAAATACGAATTCTCGCCTTGTGTTAAGGCAAGATACATATGAGCAGTATTGTTGGCAATTATAGGGCTCTCAGACATAAAGTAGGCAGAGAAATCCCACATACCGAGTGCCGTACTCTGCTCCACACGCTTTATCTGCTTTTCTATAAGTTCAAGCGTATTCTTGACATCATAATTCACGAAATTCTGCGTAAGAGCGTCATTCTTGCCCATAAGAACGGTAACGTTTGACGAACGTGAGAAGTTCACGCCGAAGTTCATGCCTATATTTGTGGCGATACTATGGGCATTAGATGCCATTCTGCCAATGGTGTCAGTAATGGCTCTTCCTTTGTTGACAGTATCTGATACTCCTTTCGCAGCTGTCTCGGAATGAGAAAGCCCTTGAGCAACTGTTTGTGACACTGTATGTCCTGTACCGCTGGTATTTGTTGTAGATGTGCCCTGCGTTGAGGTGTTTGTAGTGCTGCTGCTTGTCCCACCAGTTGTACTTAACGATTCGCTTGCTCCAAGTGTAATAGTTTCGCCAACTGTAGCTGAACCACCAACTCCCATAGGTGCTGCAGATGCTGTTGCAGAAACATTTGTAGCAGATGATTGATTTAGAGTTATCCCACCTGTTGTTGAACTGTTTTCACCCGTCATATTAGCAACACTTAAACTACTATTAGTGCCAGAACTTGTAGATTGATTTGTGCTATCACTTGTGCCTGATGAGGTACTGCTGTTCGTACCGTCTGTTGTGCTGTTATTTGTTGAATCAGTATGCGCCGTACTATCGCTGTCGGTCGTGCCTCTTGAACTATTCGTACCTGTCGTTGCTGTGTCACCGATCTGTCTGCCTGCTGAACCGCCGAGATTTGCTCCGAATGTTGCCGATGAACCTACCGCTGTGGTCTCTGAAAGCGTGAATGTAGTTGACCACGTTGAGAATGGCGCTAACTTTGAATACAGCTCACTGAGAGCATTTTTCCTTTCAAGCTGCTCTTTTACGGGTGTTGCAAGAAGAACAATAGTATATTCTTCAAGTTCACTGCTCGGAACAATACCGTCAATGAGCTTCTCCATACTTTGACTTATAAACTTTTCTGACTTCTCGGACGCTATATTGGACACGATAGCAACTGAGGACTTTTTTATGTCCTTTAAAACAGGAATGACGCCTGCATTCAGCTTGTCATGCGGCAGCTTCTTGATCTCTGCGCCGGGAAAGTTACCCAACAAGGACGATTCAAGTCGCTTTCCGAACATATCAGCGATATGAGGAGTATCCTTTTCGCTATTGTTGACAACTGCGAAATAAACCGTAGTACCGCTAACTCGGCGATTGAAGATGAGTGCGATATTGCAGTTTTCCTCTGAAAGAACATGATACATATTCGTGAGCTTATCAAGATTATCCTCAGTCGGATCAGTGACCCACTTTGTCACCTCAAAATAGCGGATACGGTTATCAAGGCTTCTCTCATCATCAGCTTCACCGATAAACATTGGTCTATACAGCTCCGAAAGCTGTGGGAGATACGCTTCATAGGCTTCTATGGCATATGAGCCTAACAGTCTTTCTATGCTTTCGGGATCAGTCTCAGGCTTTTCCATGAGATAAGCATTACGCTTTTCCTCTATCTTTTCGAGCTGTGCAGAGCTAAGCCCCGAAGCCTTTGCGACAATATTACAGCCTTTATTTGCGACTTTTCCTGCTATTTTACCTGCTCCGCTTTTGATAGTTGCCAATATAGCCATAGTGTACCCCCATTTCTATGAACCGCTTACTCTGCCTGTATTTCTAACAGACGGCAAACATAGTCTTTCGTATCTTCAAGCAATTTAAGATGCTTTTTCTTTTCTTCGATGATCTGGTTAAGCTCTCCAATCTTTATCTCCCAATCGTGGAGATCGGTATTGAATGTACAGAGCTTTGTCTTGATACTTGCAACAAGAGCTTTGCTCCATTCCTCAAAGTATCTGCTGTTATTACTGCTTACACGCTCAATTTCCTGCATAACAACATCATCAAGCGTCTGAACAAGGTTCTTACAGCAAGTTCCATTATCATATTTATCCTTGCCGAAGAATGTGCGTTTTACAGCGTGAATAGAACGCAGATCAAACTCAACAACTGCTCTTGTCATGTTCTCCATGTTCAGCAGTATTGAGTTCATGATAGCCTTCTGTTCATCATTCAGAACATCGCTGTCAGTGATTATCCCCTTACAATCAGCCTTGAATGTCTCGGTAGCATTTTCCCAGAATGATCCGATAAGAGCATTGGCGATAGAAGAAAATGCGTTAAGAAGTGCATTATATCTGTATCTAACCTTGCTTTCCATTCTGCGAAGTGCTTCGTCCATATCGAAGCACTGTTGTTCTTTCAATGCGGAAATATTCTTCCATTCCTGCTCAAACTCTGAATAAATGCTGAGCTTGCGGATTTGCAGGAAGTTTTTATATACAAGACCGTTCTGAGCCTTAAAGCCATCAAAGCTCTGACCGATGCTTTGCCTGAATTCTACTGATTTATTGCTCGCTGTGGAACTCTGCTTGCTGTCAAGGGATTCAGCAAGTGTGCGCTGTTTCTCGTCAAATAGCGTCTGCGTAGAGATGAGATCGTCGTCACGCTGACGTTCTATTTCACGAACGTTATCCTCACAAAGCTGAATAGCTCTTTGCAGATACTCAGTAGCACGGCTGCATTTGTTACAAAGTGCATATCTGAGAGCATAATCCGATATTTCATGCTCGATACTTGCAAGACCGCTGTTGATGAAAAGAGTGGTATCTGATACAACACCTTCTTCAACAACAGGAGCGACTTCCTTGCTTTTATCAATGATATTATATTTGTACAGAACCTTATCGCCACGGGCGAATTTACGGCACCTGTCATCATAAGCGTCAAAAGCGTCTTCATCTATCCATGATGATTTATCATCGGGATCGTCTTTTTTACTTGCAAGAGCTATTACAGATGAGAGGAAGAATATCCTCGTCGACTTCCATTTGGTAATCTTTAAGCTCTGATAGCGTTCACGTTTTTCAGACAATGAACTTGGTGTAAGTATATCTCCCTTATTTACAACAATGATCGCATTTGATGTATCTAAGGATTCGCCTGTCTCCTGAATGAGGTCAAGCAGATTATTGTTATCGGTATAATCCATTGTATCAGGAGTAGTCAGAAGAATGAGCAGGGCATTGGTCTGCTTACTGAGGGACTCCCTGAGAATATCAAAATGCTTCTTGTTACTGTCGGAATTTGATCCGGGAGTATCATAGATAACAAACTGATAATGGCTATCAAAGTATGTCACCTGTTTGAAAGGTATGCTTATATCTATCCTGCCTATTTCTGTAAGCAGTTTGCCCTTGTTAAGCCAGTCAAGGAAGCGATGCATATTCTTAATTTCATTATCTGCCTTCCCATCTGTGAAAACTGCTCCGATTTCTGCATTGACCTCAGACGGACAGCTATCTGAAAAAGTATACTCATCATTGCTGAATGATACGGTTATAGCTTGCCCAGATACCTCAAATGATATGGAGTATGTATCACTGCAAGTGATCTTAAACATCTTTGCAGTTGTCGGATCAGACGAGCTGGGCAATATCTCATAACCAATAAGGCTGTTGATAAACGCCGATTTGCCTGCACTGCAAAGACCTGTAACGCAGATAGCAATAGATTCATCTATGGTATCTCTGTACTTGCTTATCTCAGCAGCGATCTCGTCTTTGATATACTCACTGTCTTCAAGAGTAGTGATAACATCATCAAAGCGAGTTTCAATCTGCTGCATTACATAGGGAGCTTCATTGAAATACTGCTGATTCTTTTCGCTTACAATATTACAATCAGCGAAATATGTGGATATGACACTTTCTAAAGCATCATAATCGTCCTTGTTTCCGATGAAATCAATGTGAAGTCCTTTGTTGCCTGGATTAAAATGCTTGTTCAGAAGCTCGACAATCTCATATGCACGATTCTGGAATGATGTTTTTGTAAATTTATCATTTATCAGTTCTGAGCTGTATTCAGCGGAAAGCTCGCTGATATTGACAAAACTGTCGTTTTCATAGCATTCGTAGATAATTTCTTTGGTATAGGGATTACAAGTGATCCTCATCTTATATGCGTTTTCCATATTTACCCCCTGAACACATAAGTTTAGTAGCGCAATTCATAATCTGCAAATGTAACAAATTACAATTATTCATAATATATTATACCACAAATTTAGTAAAAAAGCAATCTGTTTCTGCAAAATTCTACAATATAAAAATGGATTCTACTGATCTTTTTTCAACAACTAAACTCCCACCGGAATCAAAGGTCTCTATCAGATAGATTTCTGACTTGCTTTCCCTGTTTCAAAGCATACTGCACCGTTTTATACGCACCACCACTCTTATGCTGAATACAGCAAACGACCAGGTCAGAACGGTCAACCATACACCTGTTACGAACTTGTATCGCAGACTTATAGTGTACTTCGGACGAGTCGGCGCATATCTTAACTTCATCATAGTAGTCCAGATAGCTCTGCTCATTGTCACGGTACTCAGCTTTCATATACGGCAGCACAAGGATCAGCGACGTGTTGCCACAGCCGTATTGCTTGACAGCTCGTCTGATTGACGATGCTGACAGCAGATTGAATTCTCCGTCCCGTCCTATGAGAAACTCGACATACTCCTTTTGTGTTATGAGATCATGCAAGAGTATTTCAAGCCTGACTTCTATCTCTGATGCTCTCTCCACTAAACGATGCCCAAAGAAACTGACTGTGTATATCTCCATAGCTTACACCTAAAAATGTTGTTGTTGTTCGTATCAGCAATGATGCTACCACATGAATAATCTAATATATCTTGATTATAACATATTTCAGAAGATTATTCAAGAGCAAACAACATATTTCCTTTGAGTATAG
>UMCT01072881.1_pt1 | contig 15648 bp, 22 predicted proteins | sample 1964291 | NCBI WGS metagenome assembly UMCT01 (sample SAMEA4835974, study PRJEB28245) | human gut metagenome | biome: gut microbiome; material: fecal sample | place: Denmark | collected 2008 | reverse complement strand
CCGCCTCTTGCCCCTCGGCAATTATTGCGTTCATCTCACGCCCGCGCCATATCACGGGTTGCGAAAATTCGGAGAAAATCTCCTTAAGCGCGGATTTGATTTCACTAAAAAAGCCCATACGAATATGGGCTGTGTCAAAAGATTAAGGCATATGATTTGTAAGCTTTTTGAAAATCAACTCTCCTCGTCGTTCAATAAAAGCAAGAAAATTCGTTTCGTCCCAAATTGTTTCATCGTCTGGAATTAGATGTTTTTTTACGAAAAATTTTTTATCGGTTACATAAATAGGGTTATTTATCCATTGCTTAAATGGCTTTGCATTTTTCTCTCCTCTATTAGTAGAATAATCGATAAGTTGAAAATTCTTTATGCTATTTATTTTTTTCCTATCAAAATTTAAAGTCTCAAGAATTGATTTTGGCATAATATGGTCAATGTCATTTATGCGTATAACCTCTTCCATATCATACATTAAATAATAAAGGAAAGAAGATTCTAACTCATCTAAGTTATCCTGCGTGTATTTCTGCGTAAATACTATATTGTTGTCATAATACACATTAAATAATTCCTCATCTGGGAATGGTTTATTTTTATAATCTTTAATCCTTTCCAAAATCTTTCTAATCCCAGTTTTATAAGGTATCCAACCTGCACCTTTACTTTTAAAGACTCCATTTAGCAATGAATTGTAAATCCATTTTTTAATATTTTTAAAATCGGAGTTAGACGAATCTGCGTTTGAAAAATACGTTTCAAGCTGATTCGTTGGTATATCTTTATGAAAAATGTGGTAAATAATAAAAAAGAGTGGAATAAAAGAACGATTTCCGTTTTTATAATAATTATACAATTTTGATTCTTTCAGAAATGATACAAGCGCAGATATTGATGCCTTTATTCGATCCCCATTGCTTATAGCAAATGTTGTGTCTGACACTTCTATTGAACTCATTTCTTTGGTAGAATTATCTTGTAGGATAAATATCAACTTTATTAGATTGTCTTGGGTTAACCCAATATTATCATACAATTCTAAAATTTCGGAAAGAAAGCCCTCCATTCTCCAATCAAACCCTTTTAATATGGAGGCTACTAAATCAAAAGCAGAAAGTTTTGTTCCGCCGTCATTTAATCTCCTAAAAAGCTCTACTATCTTCTGGCGATTTTCTGCTTCAGTAAAAGTTGCTTTATCTAACGAAACTGTTGCCATTCCTATACCTTCATTTGTAAAAACATTATATACAAATGTATCGATATTGTTCTCTATGGTTTCTTTTTCAGTTTCATCAGAAATTGATTTGTCTTTAATAAATTCTTTTGCAATATTTCTGATGTTATTTCCTGAATATAAGTCTACTCTATCATATAAATAAGGAATGGAAATCCATAAATGTCTTTTTATTCTTCTATTAGCATATTCTTTTGACTCTTTGGGTAGATCAGATTCATTCTTCGCAAAACGAAATAGATGCTCATCTTTATTATCGCTAAATAAGTCATAAAAAAGAGTGTTTCCATTATAACTGCCTTTTAAGCCTATATAAAAAGATTGAAGTCTTTGTTGCCCATCTATAATAAAAAACGAGCTACGCGACAACTCATTACATTCTCTTGACTTTGTATTTTCACCATTTTGTGAGAACTCTCGGAATGGAAATAATGGCTTTGACCCAGAATCTTCTTTTATCGCGATTACTCCTCCGAAACTATTACCACGCATGAGGGTATCAAATAGTAATTCCATTTTTTCCTCATTCCACACAAGAGGTCTCTGTATAACAGGAAGAACTAATTCTTTGTCTTTAATTTTTTCTACAATCTCTTTAAGTATATAAGGTTTCCATTTCGCCATGACATTATGGTACAATCATACGATTTTATAAGTCAACCATAAAAAAAAAGAGCTTCCTTACAGAAGCTCCCGAATATGGAATCGTATTCAAATCCTTAAGCCGAACCTTTTATAAAGCCTTTCTCGACGAGTGCGTCTCGCAGTTCGTTTACAAGCACGGTAAGAGCGTTAATCTGCGCAACAGCCGCATTGAATTCAGCCGCTGTCGGAGTCTCGCCCGCCGCATTCGCGATTTCAGCAGTCGCAACATTTGCTTGAGCCGCGCCCGTACGCTGTACAGTGGGCGCAACTCCGAAGAAGCCGAGCTTTTGTACGGCTCCGTCGGAGCCGTCGTCGCAAATCTGCAAACCGCCCCCGTGCGTATGTTCAGGTCTGATACGGTAAATGTCGTTTTCTCCCATTTCTTACTCCTTTGATTCTTTTGAAGTTTTTGAAACTTTGGCAACTTTTGAAGTTTTGACTTTGCGCTGTTTGATTTTACCCATAGCGCGAGACCAAACTTCGACGTCTGTATAGTCTCCTGTTAGGGTTTTAAACAGTTGCCTATGTTTGGCGTAAGGCTCGTCGGGACTCAAAAGAATCTCCGACTTGCCGTTTTTCTTGTACCCTATCGTAATAAATGCGTTCATCTTATTCAGATACGATACGTTTGAGTGCCGCCTTTTCACCAACGCCGAACCCATAGTTGCACTCGATAATCTCCTTTGAAGCGTCGGTGTCTGCGTCGCCCCAAGCTCGATATTCAAAAGTGAGCCCAGTCTGCGGGTCAGTGTAGGTCGTATAGGTTGACAGTTGCTTCATCACATTTGCCGTCGGCGCAATCGGAGCAAGCGCTACCATTATTGCTGACGGATAGACAATGAACCCCTGCAACTTTTCGCCATTGTCGGGCAAGCGGTTAAACTTGGAGAACGAAAAGCCCATAAGATTGGGAAGTTCTCCCAAAGGCGAGAATCCAAATGTCGAAAGTCCTCCTGAAGTCTTTATGTCCTTCTTAACATTCGCCATATAGGACGATTTCAGAAGCATTCCTCGGGGACTGTCTGGCCATTCGAGTTCGTCAATCTTCGTCTCAAGGTCGATTATGTCGTCTGTGTCGAAATCGGCGGCGTTTCGTGTAAGAATTGCGTCTCCGAAATTCTCCTTAGTGATGACACTTAAAATGTCCAAGAGAACGTCCTCGGCAAGCTTGGCTCCCTTTAGTCTCCCCAAAGTAATCGGGTCGAAATAGGGCTGCCTTGCCTTTTCCTCGGAAGTGTAGGTCAATGACTGGTACTTGCGTCTATTAACCGTGATTTTGCGGGACTCCATATCTCCCTTGTCAAACTTGTAAGTGCCGTCAAAGTCCTTTGAAGCACTCGTCGCAAGCGGAATATACGGAATGTCTATTTCGTTGTTTCCTTCAAGCGGCACATTGCGCAACACAGTGGAGAACAAGCCCAAAGAAATGAGCTTATGTTTGAACGCCTCCATTGCGGACTTTAGGATTAGCGAACGCCTTAATGCTGATGGTATAGTGTTCACTTAGTAAACTCCTTTCAACGCCGACATTATGCGGTCGTAGTTAGATTCAATGAGCTTTGCTTTTTCTACGCCTTGCGCCTCGTCAATGCGTTTTGCGAGTTCTTCAAGGCTTTCCTCCTCGCCGCCGTTTGCATCTGCCTCAATGGGAGAAACTCCGCTTTGAGCCGCAATCTCGGCAACTTTTAAAGAGACTTCTTTGTCGATGTCTCGGTGTTTTGCTTCAAGAGCCGCCAAACTTTCCTTCGTGGAAGCGTGGGCGGTCTTTTCGGCGGAAAGCTCGGCTTCGAGTTCGGCTATCTTGGAATTTGCGGTAGCCAAATCCGCTTCGAGCGATTCATTCTTCGCCTGAAGCGTCTCGATTTTAGCGATGGCATCGGCGAGAGTATTTTCTTTGTTGTCGTCCATACAGTTTGTTATTTTGTCAAATTGACGAGTCTGTTGTAGGCAGATTTCCCGTCGCAAATTTCGTCAACAAGCCCTTTCTTTAAGGCGCTTTTGCCAACAAAAGCTTGTCCGCGCATATCGTCATTTGAGAGCTTTCGGTGTTTTAAAACGTGGGATTTAAATATCTCGAAATACTCCTGTGTTTCAGCCTGCAAAGACGCCCGTTCCTCATCAGATTGGCTTGGTGGATACCCTGCCGCTTTTAACGTTCCTTCAGTGTTTGTTATGTAATCTGGCTTTATTCCCATTGCCTGCCACAGCCCAGAGATGTCCATAAGCGGCAAAATGGTTCCAATGCTTCCTATTGTGGCGTCTGCGGTTGCTGATATGTAAGAAGCTCCCGACGCTATTGCGTAGGCGGCTGAACAACACATGCCATCGCTGTGGGCGAATACTGGCTTTTTTGCCTGAGAAATTGCTTTTGCAACTTTATCATTCCCGCAAGCGTGTCCGCCCGGACTGTCTATCGAAAGGAATATCCCCTTTACGCTATTGTCGGAATTTGCGGCTTTCAAGTCGTCAAGGATTTCCTCATAATCGCTTCCTCCGTAACCTGCTACAAAGTAGGGTGCTTCCTTGTTAAACAATGTGCCGTAAACCGATATTCGGGCTATCCCATTTTTATCAACCTGCATGCTTTGCCTTTGCGGGATAAATTGCGAAAACTTATCCCTCCAATCGGATAAAGTAGAGCCTCCTTTTACCTCCGCCAAAACTCGCAATGAAAGCGCAAGGAAACTTGCTGTGTGTATATTCCAAGGTCTGCAAATGCCGTTTAAAAAAATGTTATTCGTCATCTGTATCATTAGCTTTTTCTCCTATTTGCCTATTTTCTATAACCTGCGTTCCGTTAACCTTGTAGAGCATATAAAGCGGAATTGGCTCGGTATCAGGTATTCCCGCTAATTGCATAATAAAACGGGCGTTTGAGGCACGGGTTCTCATTTCGTCCTCGAAATCCAAGCCGCACTCTGCGAAACTTTCCTCGAGCGTCTTTAAGCCCATTTCAACGTTTGCTCGGTTTTGCTGTTCCTCGCGCCCCGCGTCAACGGTGAGCTTGCGCGGGTGTGTCCAAGCGCAATACCACCACCAATTTTCTGCCGGCAAAAGCCCGCTATCTATCGCCCAACCGATTACGAAGAACCAAATTGCGTCGTTAAAGCGTTCGTCTATTGTTTGCGTTATATCGTCGATATATCGCTGTGTTTTTGAAGCTACAAGCCTCACGGAAGCTCCGCCTATTTTCGACGGGTCAACAACAAATTCATAAGGAAGTACTCCAAGGCTTCCAGAGCGGTCGAGTTCTGTAAGAAATCCCGCAAATGTAGGTGAAGGCACATTGCTTTGGTGAACATCTATGCTCTCATCGGGGTCTATGCGGATATTCTTTCCCCCCAAAATCCTATTCATCGTTTCCGTGCTTGTACCTTCCAAACGGTTGCCTACGTCAACCTTGTAGTCTCCGTCGAGCATACCTTGTCCGCCCTTTAAAATATGCACTATGTCGGAGATTGACTTAACTTTCTTCTTTTCGAGAGCGAGAATCTCTTTGCGGTCTATAACATCATTTATCGAGTGTTGAATTTGCGGATATGCTCTCGATTGCGATATACGTTCGGCGTCAAATATATGAAGCACTGCGCTTGCGGGAACTTTTGTGGTATTACTATGTTCTCCGATTAAGAAGTAGTAGTTCTTCGCTCTCCCATAGCGGTCAAACTCAATTCCGTCTATAATGCGCTCAGTAGTTGCGGTACTTGGCGACGTTAGGCGGTGGCTTTCGATTATTTGTATTTTTGGTACCCCAAAACTATTGAAGGTTTTTATAACAAAAACTTCTCCGTCAACAACAAGGCTTCTTAGTATCATCGCTTGGCACTCGCGCCAAGAATAGCGGTTTGTGATGTCGCAATGCCTTGCCCAACGGAAAAAGAAGTTTTCGGCCTCTTTATTCCATTCGTGGTTATCTGACTTTGCGCTTGGATAAATTCCTTTTCCGATGCCGTAAACCTTTAAATCTCTCAATATTCCCCTGATGTGTCCGCTATTCTTTTCAAGGTAGCGTGCTTTGCGAACAAGCTCGGTTCGGGTATAAGCGGGAAGTTCTATCTTTGCGTCGGAGGGATTTATCGTGTTTGGATTTCCCCGAGAGGGTGAAACTATTGCTGACTCAAAAGCTCCTCCTATGCCGTAAAAGAAGTTGGCAATCTTTTTTCGGAAGCTTGTCATTGTATCACTCCTCCCAGAACTCCGTTATAGGACACGCGCCTTTGGGGAGCATACTTTTCTGGCACAAGAACCTCCAAAGCGTCCATTATGCCGTTAAATTTCTTCTCGATTTCCGCCAGAGCTATACGAGAATAAGAACTCCCGCTATCAGATGCCGAAGAAAGGTATTTTTCACGTTCTGCCTTTACCTGTACAAGAAGCACCTCAAGTTCTTCAACAGTATAGCCGCGTTTATAGTTGTAATTCGCCATATTGAATTGGCGAATGTCAAAAAAGTTATTCTACCTTTAAATTCTCATTTCCGATTATCTTCAACATCAGTGCACCTGCGCAATTCATCGCCTCACAATCAAGATAGTGGTTTGGACGGTTGCCAATTTGTTCCCATATCCACGAATTTCCTTTCTTAATTCGGTGTTCGGATTCCATCTGTTTTAGGTAATCCTCGGAAATATCTGTAGGCACTTCCCAAGTCGCTCCATTTTCAGGATTTTGATTCCTTCGGATACGGGCTAAGGTATCTTTTACATTTAAATTGCTCCAAAAGTGCATACGGCACTTAACGTCTCGAGATATAAAGATGTTTTTGACTGGAGAATAAAACCTAAAAACGCTTTTACCTTGCGGTAGCCTATGAACAAAATTAGCTCTATTGTCTCCCATTAGGGCTATCCAACGGTGCTTGCCGCACTGCTTATAAACTTCGTAGGAATTATATCCTGCGTCGATAAAAACGAGATTTGGCAGTATTGAAAATCTCTGTTGAATATCCTCGATGTCTTCCCAAGTTAAAACCTTTTCGTGCCACAATAATCTACTAGAACCTTGCGGACTCCACGAGCGCACCACCAAGTAGAAATGGTCCATTTGTACGTCAACCGACATTATCCGCAATGGCGCGACACATTCTCCCTCGGAGAATGGCTGGGATATAATTTCGCCTTTGGAATTGAAGCCTCCTTCCTCGCTCCAAAATTCCCCTTGATTGTATCCTGATGACGCAATTTCCAGTCGGTAGTCTTCGGCAAATTCCTTCCAAGGCAATGCAAGACGCTTTTGATAAAACTGTTGAAGCAAAGAACTGTCTCCCTTACGAGCGGCAATTTTTGCCCTAAGATATAGTTCTGCAAGTTTTCCCCAAGACATAGAAGCAAGAGCATTCCAGTGAAAGCCTACATTCTCCTTGGCGGCATTCGAATTTAAGGGAATGAATTTTCCATCTTTGTTGAGAATCCGCCTCATTCTGTCCGTATCTTCAAAGTATTCCCCACATTCAGCGCATTTTAAGGCGGTATTTTGATTTATCTTGGCAAAGTCGTATTCGCCGTTTTCGTCCTTATAATTGTCGTCCCACTCTATATTTTCCCACTTAAAAGGAACGTATTTGCCACATTTTGGGCATTTATAATGCCATTCCCGCATATCGGTAGTCTCAAATTTTCGGTGTGTATCGTCGGCTTCTTCTCCGCCTTGACTCATAAAAACACACTTGCCGAGCCAACCGAACGCTGTTGTTCTCGCCTCCGCTTCAGCCATATGACCTACTGGCCAACGCCAAGTTTCATCGCCAAAAAGCCAACGAATTGAACGCCTTTGCAGGTTGGTCTTATTATATGCGCCAAGTAGCCATAGCGTCATGCCATTTGAAAAGTGAATAGTGCAGTTTCTTTTCTTATTCTTGTTCTTCGGGAAAAGCTTTTTTACGGGTTCGCACGATTCAAAAAGCTTTTGCAAACGGCTTTCGCTTTCGTCCTTGGCGTCTTCGTCAGTTTGGTCGAGCCACAAGCAAGGGCCGGGCAGATTGGCAATAATGTAGCAAAGTGTGAGTTCTGGGCTTGTAGTCTTGGAGCTTTGAACTGCGGCTATAATGGATACAAGGCGAATTTTCGGGTCAACTATCGCTTCCATAACTTCCCTAATCCAAGGCGAATTATCTGAACGAAAAGGGCCCGGCATAGGTGAATATGGAATACTCTTTATATGTTCTTCACACCAACGCCACGGCTCTCGACGGTCGGCGGGCGTCCAAGCGTCTCTTAGGATTGATGAAAGCGTATTGTAAGACATTATCGGGATAGCGTATTACAAAGCAATCGCGTAAGGGCATAGCCCTTCAATGGAAGCGGAACTTCCGCTTATTTAGTGAGAAGCCAACCGCAGAATTGCGATTCCTTGAAAACAATTTCAAAATTAAAGCCCAAAGCGGTAAATTCGGCCTCATTGTCGGAGATAGTTTTTGGATACATACAACCGCGCAATGCTTTTGCTTTATTTATGATTTGCTCGGAACTAAAGCCGTTTTTAGCTTTCATTTCCCAATAAAGCTGTTGAAGAATATCCTGCATTTGGGCTGTTGAACCCAATACCTTTTCCACGATAAATAAGGCGCCCGAATTAGAAAGCTTGCGGTATATCCGCTTTAGCAAGTCATATCTGGAATTGGGGCGCAAGAATTGTAAGGTATAGAGTGCAACGCCATAGGAGAGTTCTGGAAGTTCAAAAGGCTTTTCCAAGTCGGCAAATGTAATGTCTATTCCCTTGAGTTTTGCCTGTTCAATCATTGCTTGCGAATTGTCGTATCCGATTAGCGTCAACTCCTTTGTATGGCGACGTTTTATTCTTCGCAATGTCTCACCTGTGGAAGCACCAAAATCTATTACCGTGGAGCTTGGAAATGTAAACCAATCAGAGAAAGTCTCGGCAAGCTCTTGAACGTGGGTGTAATTCGGCACACTCTTTTTAACGTGCTTATCGAATTCGGGCGCGACGTGCTCGTCAAATACCCAGTTGCTTTGTCGCGAAATAATTTTGTCGTCTGTATGAAGTTCCATACAAGACGATAAAGTGTCAAAAATTATTTCAGTTTTAATTCCTTAGGGATAAAGTAGCCCAATATGGACTTGGGATTTTTTACCGCAATCTGAATATGGGTACTCTCCTTAAACATAGCGCCGTCATAAATAGCTTTACCTTCCCAAAACGGAGCAATAAAAGCATCAAACGGCGATGTCTTTTGTAGGTGATTCATAACAAGACAATCAAGCTTGCGATTTTTTAGGTCAATGTCGCCTTTCCCAACGGGCTTATTTTTTGGAAGCGGAATATTATTGCCTTCGTATATCTCGTAAAGACTATCATATGATTTCTTAGTCGCAATTCGCGCTTCTTGTGTTGTAAAATCAAGAATATTGGAGCAGCAAATTACTGCACCTAACACAAAGGGCTCTTTCTTAGTTTTTGCCCACTGTAATGCGCGTTGAGCGTCATTCGCCCAAAAATAAATACCTTCACCCAACCAGTCGTAATCGTTTGTACTCGGATTCAGTTCTTCTTCTCCCAAAAGAACTTTCATAGCAAGCGAACGCTCGCAACCGTGATAGCCGATTAACGTTGCGAAATTATCCATATATTATTTTGAGGACTTGGAACCCTTAACTTTTGCGATTCTCTTATCCAAATCGGGATCAATAGAACGTAGGTATTGCAACACTACCTTCTTTTTTGAAGCCATAAGACGCTTATGGCTGGCATCAAGTGCCTTGTTCAGACGCTCTACGTCTGCGGGAGATTGTATAGCCATTGTTGTCATGATAGTCATAATATCTTACGTAAGACCGAATTTGTCAACGGTTTGTTTCTTAAAATCTTCTGCACGCAAAGATTTTATGCCATAACGCAAATACATGGCTCTTGTCTTAGGATTGCTTTCTATTCCGAAATAATCCTCTCCATTCCTGCCGTGTTTCGGGAAAATGTAATTTAAAAGCAGATGTTCCTTGATTTCTGGCGGCGGTGCGGAAATTTCAGCGAAATAGGCTTCTTGCGGTTGCCAATCTGTCAGAAGCTTTATGCGTTCCAATGTAGCCTCACGATACTTTTGGGGGCGAGCCGTTATCAGAATTGCGTACTTATCTCTCAAAAAATCCACAAGCCACTGGCGATATGTCTCCTGTTCGATCTGGCGTATGAATGGATAAATTTTCGGTGCGCCCCATTTGGGCGAATTTTCCACAAGCGTATAATTCAAATCAACCAAAGCGATAGTATCGCTTCCATAGAAGGGGCTTTGCCCCTTACGCGAATTCGCTCCGTTCATACTGCTATCCCCTCATGGCGGCGTTTAAATGCATTTATTGCGTCATCAACCAACTCCATACGAGAACCGTCGGGATATGGCAAGTTAAACTCAAATTGTAATGCTTCCACAAGCCGTTCCCACGGAATGCGCCTAACGTTTTCGCACTTTGCGCAGACATTGCCGCTCATCTCCGATATTTTTACATTCCTAAAAAACTGATAAAACAGGTCGTAAAATTCCTTTTTAGTGTGGTATTTTTGGACCTTTGGCTTGTCTTGAAAGTCTCCAATACGAATACCTGACTCATATTCTAAGCGAAAGGCTATATTTCCCGCATTGCTTTCATTGTGGAAGGCTTTGCCATTTACTTGCCTATATCCAGTTTCCGATGTGCTTGAGGCGCAAGCGTAGAGCTTTGTAAATGGCCTACACAAGGCAGCGCAAATACAAACGATATGCTCTCTATCCTTCGCAAAAGGCACGGAATTAAGCACGCTCGAAATAAATACGCTCGTAAACTCCTTACCGCTTGCCACAACCTCTAAAAACTTCTTTGAGATTCCCAAAGACTTACCTTTGTCTATCTCCGAAACTCCGATATGATAGGGTTCAAAAGGGGTACAATCAAATCCTGCGGCATTTAATATATTTGTCTCCGTAAGGTGTCCTGCGCCGAAATCAAGAATTGTATTTCCGTGCTCTTTTCTCCATTTAGCCTGCTGAGCGGGGTTAAATATATCAAAGGTGTGGCAAGGATTCTTTCCGTGAACGGCGAATACAAAGCCGTGTCCCAATTCCTCGCGGACTCTGCGGGCTCGTCGAAACGAGTTATACCTTAGCAAGTCTTCATATCTTTCGTGGATATTAAAATCCATTGTCAGCAGATTCATCATAGCGTCTGCAAACTTTGCTTCATCTTCCGATATATAAACTACTTCGCAAGTATCGGCTTTTAATTCCGCAAGCATTTCAAGTCTGCCTATGCCATTTATAACCTTTCCGTCGGGTGTGCAGACAATGGGCATAATAATTCCCGCCTTACGGAGAGTTCTTGCGATACTCTTTGCATATTGAATCCACCTGCCAGAATTTATTTTGCAAAGTTTAGCTACCGAAACCTTGCAAGGGTAAGCACAACGGAAGAATTCTTTGCTTTCCAACTCCTTGTCTGAAATACTATTGGCGAGTTCCGAGAGGTTTAGAGTTTCCAGTTCGCGCTTAGACTTTTCGGGTGTCTGGCAGATGTCTCCGTCGTTGGTGGCGCGGTTAAAAACAATGTTCAAGGCCTTGCGCTTTTGTAATTCCATTGCGGGAATTCTAAAGACGGGCACATTCTTTAATCCCATTCGAGTTGCTACAAAATGCCTCTGGTGCCCTGAGAGAATTTCTCCGTTTGCGTCGGCGTAGATAGGAGCTATAAATCCCAGCTTCCTAAGTGAAAGTTCTATTAAATCGAGACGCTTTGGATCCGCCGTTCTCGGATTGTAGGTTGACGGATTTACCGCCGAAAGTGGCTCAATTTTTATCATATCGCAAGCCTCCTGCGGATTTCGGCTACGACAGCCTCTTTATCAAATCCCACGTCTTGCTTTAGTTTGTCAATCCAAACGCCAAAGTCGTCCTGCGAAAGCCTGAAGCGATAGTTTGCAACTTGTATCGTGACTTGAGACTCCGAAAGCTCCTTTTCGCCTTCTTCCTCGAAATCTGGAGTTTTTTCGCCCAATAGCGCATCTAAGTCGGCAGGTTCAAATCCCGCAAGAATTGAGTCAAAATTTGTTTCCTTAAATCCGTCTATAATATCTTGCAAGCCGTTTAAATCTAGCGTGGAAAGCTCTGCAAGTCTGTTGTCTCCCACAAGTACTGCAAGCTCGTTATCTTCGGTGGCAAAGTCTTGATATTCGACCGGCACTATACTAACGCCAAGTTCTCTTGCCGCTTCCAAGCGTCCATGCCCCGCAACGATATATCCCGATAGCTTTGAAACTACAATCGAGTGTCGCCAACCGTGATAACGTATGTTCTGCGCAAGGATTTTAATCTGATTCTGCGGGTGCGTATTCGGATTTTTTGGGTGCGGGATAAGTTCTTCAACTTTTACGAGCTTATCGTATGCGCACCATACTTCAATTCCGTCCGCTAAAATTCGTGCCTTATTTTCGTCTGCCATATAGACAGACTATTTTGTCAAAATCCTATATTGAAATTCTGTTGCCGAAATCGTCTATCGCGGGAGCCGATTTTATCCCATACTTGGCGTACATAGCTCTGGTTTGGGGATTGCTTTCTATTGCGAAGAATTGTTCGGGATTATTTCCGTGTTTTGGGAATATTCGCCATTTCAGTATCCACTCCTTTTTTATGTGAGGCAAATGCCTAAAGATAGAAAAAAAGCTCTCATTGGGCAGCCAATTCGTCTTAGTGTATATTCGATTTAGGGTAAATATCTCGTATTTTTGCATTCGTGCCGTAGTGAGAATCACATATTTACCTTTTAACATATCAATCAGCCATTGGCGGTAGGTCTCAAGCTCTATTTGAAGTTCCATAGGACGAATTCTTGGGGCGTCCTTTTCCTTGTCCACGAGCGTATAATTTAGGTCAAGCAAGTATATCATTAGAAATCTCCCAGTCTGCGTTTTACTCCGTTTACTCCTTGGGGCTTATTTGGATTATGCTTATAGGAGTTTATCTTTGCATATGTAGGGCTTATAGTCGGCGTCTCCTTATAGGAACATATATCGCCTTCGGTTATCGGTTTCTTGTTTATTAGCGCATCAACTATCTCCCTTAAAACCTCTATCGGGATTTCCGTCACTGTGTAAATTAAGCCATAGAGGTTCTGGCGGCCTACCTTCTCCCTTAGAAGTTTCATTGCCGCCGAACGCGAAACGCATTGAAACTTACCTTCGTAAACCACCTTGTCGCCGCTTGTACAGAGTATATGGTAGAATTTATTAGTAGGCATATTCACCCCTCCTTATGCGCTTATTCCATACTCTCATAGCCGAACTTATCGAGCTATAAGCTTTTCCGCCTTGGCGTTCTGGATTTGTATCCTCAAGAACCTGCTTCACAAATTCCGAATCTCCCATTTTCTCAAGCAATCCTGCGGTAAACGGTTCCGTCTTCATTTGCTCAACGAGTTGCGCTATCCACCTCGATTTTCGGGTGCCTATGGCCATTTCTTCATCAGCCATTGCATCATTGCTCTCGGTCGACTTATCGACTTTAGGCTCGTTATCAATATGTTTAGTCTCAGCTATTACAACAGTATCTCCGTTTTCAGTCTTTCCTGTTATTGCTTTTGTATCCGAAGCGGAGAGCTTATTTAAAACTTCCGAGTCTATTTTGATTTTATTATTAGGTCTATCACTCCCCAAAGTCCCGTCCTTTTTTAAACGGTGTAGGAGACTGTATCCATCGCCTTTTTCAACGATTGACCAATCGCCCACAGCTTTGGCGGGTAATTTGTATTGTTTAGCCTGTTCTTCTGTTATTGTTATAGTTTTCATTTTTTCTTTTGTTTTGGTTCTCCTATGTCGTTTATATTACCATAGTTCGATAAAATCTGCAACATTTATATTAGGTTTTTTTCGTTTTTATTATTCAAAAATATTACGATTTTTCTTGCATTTTTTTGTGCTAACATCTCGCCGCCATAGCCACATACGGCTTCCTACAATAAGTTGGATAATGTCAGTTCTCGGAGGCGCTCCGTAGAGAAATTTCAAGATTATTTTTTATCTTTTTTTCATAAAAAAACCAAAGAAAAACATTGCAAATATTATCCAAGTGTGTTAATATCAATGACATAGAAGAACGATAAACACCTAAAGGACAAAATATGAATAAGAAACTAAAAATACAATTCTGGAAAGCTGAACACGCTATGGCGATACAAGTTTTGGAACATTACGGATTGGAGAATGTTCACAACGACGTGCTCTATGGCAAGGCTTGGACATTAAATACAAATCTAAATTTGGATATTTCGTACTTCGACTCCAATACCGAGCGAGACCAAAACCTCCAGATGACTTTAAACAACATAACCGAAGAATTTTTTAAAACTTCTCCCCGCATAGATGAATGCGGAAACGTAATAATAGCCACTTGGGAATTATAAATAGCAGAATATGGGCACTGAAAAATCAATCCTAAAACGAATACAAAAGCTTCTAACTCTCTCCAAGGATAAGGGAGCAAGTAAGGCGGAAGCCGAAAGAGCAATGGAAATGGCTCAACGGCTTATGACAAAATACAATATCACTATGGCGAATATCGAAAGCGATACTCCCGCATCAAAGATAAAACACGAATACTTCTTCTCGAGGGCGGTTCTCAATCCTGCCGACACGGAAATAACCGCAATACTTTGCAGGTTTTACAAGGTAAAAATCTTATATAACGGAAATTCTGGAATGGTGGTTATTGGGACTTCCGAAAATATTGAAATCGCAAAATACGTCCACGGCTATCTAAGAAAAGTATTCTTCAAATGTTGGAATGAATTCAAAAATACATGCTTAAGGCCCAATAAGGCAGATTACTACTTCGGGCTTAGGTGCGGAATATACGAGCGAATGGAGGAAGCTGAAAAAGATACGCTTTCTGGAGAGGGGGAAGAATCCCGCCAAAACTATGAACTGGCCTTATCAAACAATGAACATGAGCTGGAGGTTTATATCAAAAACACTTTCAGAGTGATAGGAGAATCACGGAGAAGGCAGGGTAAGAGAATGGACGCAACATCTTACCGCGCAGGGAGAGAGAAAGGCGCAACACTTCAAATTAACCAAGCAATAAAGGCATAATATGGAAACAATAATAGAAAGCAAATTCGACTTCGGGCGGGTAGTTGCAACCACGACGCTTGCAAACTACTGCGAAAAGAAGGGATTTTCAATGCTTCCTTATCTTATCCGCCACGCAAATGGAGATTGGGGCGACGTATGTAAGGAAGACTGGAAGAGCAATGACGAGGCTCTCAAAAACGGCTTAAGGTTGCTCTCCGAATATAAACTCCCAGATGATAGGAGAATTTGGATAATAACCGAGTGGGACAGAAGCGCAACCACTCTGCTTTTTCCAGAGGACTACTAATGTACGAGAACTTTCATAAGCAATTTTCAAACGCCATTGAGTCAATCCACTCTGGAAGTAAGGGGATATTGGAAAGTTTCTCAGAATTTTGCCTTATATCCCGATTATCATTCCAACAAGTATTGCGATTTGACCGAGAGCGCGAAGAAAAAATCATTCAAATGCAAAGGGCTTCCAAGAATCCAAAAGGTTATGCGGAAGCCCTTTCTGTTTTAGTCAATGCTCTCGAATATCGAACGGGAGACTTTCTTGGGGAATGGGCGGGATTAAACAATGCTTTAGACCATAGAAGCGGGCAGGTATTGCTGTGTGCCCGAAAAACAGGACAGACTTGCAAGGGGTAAATTGATTTGCAAAATAGGAAGGCAAATCAAATGGGTAACAGACGCAAAAAATACACGGAAGAGCAAATCAC
>UMCT01068447.1_pt1 | contig 15944 bp, 21 predicted proteins | sample 1964291 | NCBI WGS metagenome assembly UMCT01 (sample SAMEA4835974, study PRJEB28245) | human gut metagenome | biome: gut microbiome; material: fecal sample | place: Denmark | collected 2008 | reverse complement strand
GGGCCGGGTGTTTCGGATAACCTCGATGCACCCGGCGCGTGTCTATAAAAAAAGCACGAGACGCAGGCACAACCCCAACGACCGGCCTTGCGAGCCTTACTCCGGTAGCTGCCCTTACGCCCGTGCCTGTTCCTCGGAACAGACTGCGGGCCGGATGCGCGTCCCTGCATCATCCGCCCAAAAGGAACATAGACGCAGGTACGCTTCCGTTGGTCGGCCTGCTACAGCCTTCTTAGGTAAGTCGCCCTTACGCCTATGCCTGCCCCTACACCATAGATGTAGGGGCATAACACAGGTTTCAGACAAATTTATACCTAAGAAAATCTGTTGTGAACAACAGGTAGCAGTTTACCAACGGTATAAAGGTTGTCCTAACCTTTATCTTTTACAATATGTCACGGCAAAGGCCGCGTTTGTCGGTGCAAAGATAACATAATCTTTTCGTTTTAAGTTTATGCTATCCGCCAATGTCCCTATACAAAAAAGACGAAACGTAAGCCCGGCTTCCAAGAGGATAAAAAGCCCCGCTGTCCATTACGCGAATGGTATGCGGCCTGCATTAAACTGTCCCGTTGGTCGTGAGATACCCGTAAAGCCGAATAACGCAAGAGGCCCACGCCCGTCATGGTGTAGTGCCTATACTGTACTGCCTTTGGCGGGACGTGGTGACGACCCGTCGTCGGGCTTCCTCTTGATTGCCGCCTTACAGTAAATTTCTCACGTTTACGGGAGCAGCAACGCGACTTACGCCTTTCGGCGGATCGCTTACAACAAAGGTACGAATTAAATCCAAATTCGCAACGCCCAAACTACCTTTTTTATAAGGAGCAGTACATTATTTTTTATATGTCGTGGTGACGGGCTGGAACCGACTGTTCGACAGTCGGTTTTACAGATGAACGCACCGATCTCGTCGGGGGTTCGTGCAATCTTCGCGCCGGGTCGTTCGACCCGCAGCCCATATGTAAGAGGGTGAACGGGTCTACTTACCCCGACAAGGCAGACTGCGCCTGTCACTATCAGCAAGTAAACTATCCATAATTTTGATTTTGGCGTCTATCCAATGCAAAGGTAAAACATTTTTGGAATTCGGTACACTTTCACCCTGAAAAACAGCTATTTCGACCCGAATTTTTCATCAATTCCGGTCGGGGCTACCTTTACGGTGTTATAAAAAAGGTAGTTTATGCGCTTCTTTGCGCCATGATGAAGCAGGAGCGAAATCCCTCGTTTTTACGTGCCGTCGGCCGACGGTTGCGACAGTTGCGCGAAGAGCGCGGTTTGTCGCAGGAGAAGGTGCAATTCAAGACAGGCATCTACCTGGCCTATGTCGAGAACGGCCACCGCAACCCGACCGTCACGACGCTGATCGACATCTGCCGCTACTACGGCACGACGCTCGAAGAGTTCTTTGCCGGGCTGGAGCCTTACGACGACGAACCCCGGAGCGCAGATGAAGTGCAACCCGAAAACGACGCGACGCTATGAAAACCAAACGCCATGACGAGGAGGCCGTGCGCCGGATTGCCGCGAAGTTCACGGCCCTGCGCGAAGAGCGGGGTGTGTTCCAGAAAGTCGTCGCCCGGGAAACGGGCCTGAACATCGGCCTGCTGGAAACGGGTAGCCGCAACATCACCCTTTACACCATCGAGCGCCTTTGCCGCTACTACGGTATCACGCTGACGGATTTCTTCCGGGAACTGGAAATGTAGCCGATTTATTTGAGTGAGCTGGTTGGACTAACGGATTTTCTCGCTACATTTGTAGAACCTACTCCCACGCAAATGGAAATCCAGACTATCCAAAACAAAATCTACGAGATACGCGGCCAGCGCGTAATGCTCGATTTCGATTTAGCCGCCTTATATCAGGTGGAGACATGCGCTTTGAAGCAGGCCATGCGCCATAATATCAAACATTCTCCTGCTGTTTTCATGTTCAACTAAACCAGCAATAAGAAGAATTGAGCCATCACTATCTCATCTATCCAATGAACACACCTGACAAAGCATGTGAGTATTTCAAAATTTTTGTGGATAATCACTACAACTTTTATTTTGAGCAAATGAGAGAGTTCAACACGAAAAGCTACGGTGATTATGCTTGTAAGAATGAACTCGTACAACTATCAATAGATATAACCCACAATTTAGGAGAATCATTCTCAAATCTCAAAATCGGGGCAGCTTTTACCAGCCCTAAAAGACTGATTGATGCCATGCGGAATTTTAAAGTTTTTCTCGTGGATAAAGAAGAGCTTATAAATAGGGCATTAAGTAATTATGATCCCAACGACATCCCAGTCCCTATTGTTGCAATAGATTTGATGCGACGAGAAACGATTGACGCATGTGACAGATTTTTAGAACTGGCGAAGGAAGAAATGTCAGGGAATCCTGAATGGCTGAACAACATTGGAACAATAGAGGCCCCTCAATTTTTTCGTTTGCTTGCTAAGTTAAATATCAGTTCGTGGCTGATCGTCTTAACCGGAGTCGGAGTACTGCTGACATTAGGCTTTTATGCAAGAACCTTCTGGGATCATACAGCCGGAATCCGTGGCGGAGACTGTCCGAAAATTGAAATACCGGTATCTTCACATCAAGTCAATACGCGAGCCATAGAGAATACTGCCCAACCACAAAGCACACGAGAATTTGATAAAGAAAAGGAATATATAATCGTTCACGAAAAAGCAACAGCTTTTTTTGATGGAGACGTACTGATAAGTCAATCCAACGGTTATCACGGAATTCTCGAATTTACAGGCATCATAGGCTGGGCTACAACTCCAAATGACTCGAAAGGAACGTATACATTGTCGGACTGCTATGTCGAAACGGGTGGACAGGTCTATATACTGCGGAAAAACAACCAAATCTGGGGCATCAACATTCTATCGGTGAGGCCCAGCGGCATTACAATTCAATTATTTCCATATTCTCAAGACAGCAAAAAATAATTCACGATTTTGTGAATTTTATTGCTAAAATGCACTATATTTGCAATATCAAAATTCAGGATCATGCGCATTGAATTTGAACAAAAGTATCTTGTGGAGCTATACAAAACGGGGAAATGCAGCGACAAGAAACACCGCTATCAGCCCAATATCGTAAAGCTGTATATCTCCCGTGTGAAATTGCTTGAAAGCGTTACCCGCATCGAGGACTTGTTCGCGTACAATTCGCTGAACTATGAAGCGCTGGCAGGTGACAAAAAGGGTATTGAATCTATACGCATCAACAATAAATACCGCTTGGAGTTCATCACCCGCAAAGACGCAGAGCAGGAACCGATTATTACGGTCTGCACGATATTAGATATTACAAACCACTATAAATAAAATAAGAGTATGTTCGCAATGGATAATGACACAATGCCCGCCGTAGCGGTTCATCCGGGCTTCATACTGAAAGAAGAACTGGAATCGCGGAAACTCTCGCAAAAGAAATTTGCCGAGATCATCGCTATGCCCTACACCCAACTAAATGAAGTGCTGAACGAGAAGCGCCCTATGTCGGCAGACATGGCTTTGGCCGTAGAAGCTGCGCTCGGTATCAAAGCCTATATCTGGGTGAAGCTGCAAGCCGACTACACGTTGCAGATCGCACGCGAGGATAAGAAAACACGAATGCGCATGGAGAACATCCGGAAAATTTGCGCATCCCTGTTTTAGACATCTCTACTGTGAGAGAAGGATAAATAGTAATACAATGGAAACTCCAACATCAACCGGACTAACCTGCCCCAAATGCAACGGTTTTATCCCGTTATCGCTTGAGCAACTGCTAAAAAGCAGTGAGTTTGTTTGTCCGCATTGCGGACTGCACCTATCAATTAATCGCAAATCGTCGAAGAGCGCTCAAGATGTTCTGGAGAAAAACAAACACGCTGAACGTGAGGAGAAGACCGACGCATAGCGGTTATTCTATTTTTATGCGTTAAGATTTTTCTTGTTTGGAATTTTCGATAATGCTTGCTATCTTTATAACGAATACCTGGTGTATTCCACTCCAAACCATTGCAGCCTCGCGGTATGGCAATTCGCGGTACGGCAAGGCACGGTGAGCCGAGGTAAGGCTAACCTGTAAGGTGAGGCAAGGACACGGTTCGGCATGGCATGGTAAGGTACGGCGTGGCTCTTCTGCTCCCTCGGGAGGACTTTTGAAGAGTGGCTTTAAATTGATAGTTCCAAGTGGAATGAACGGGGTGCGACCTTGTTTACAGTGGAGCGATCTGCTGCTATCAGCAAATGAAAGATAGCTGCCCAACGGCAGCTATCTTTTTTGGGTGTTTACTGCTGGCCAGGTGCTCTTTCGGGTTCGGTGGCTTCTTGTTTGGGCAGGTGTTCCACCCACTCATTATAAGTTGCTTGGTTCTTACGGAATTCTCTTGTCTTATCCTCTAACTCCGCCTTGCTGTAAAAAGCTCCGAGATAAAATTTGCCCGTCTTTGTTTTATCATCTGTAAGATAGAAATAGAAATCATTATATCCCTCAAAGTCTTCCATAGACCGAAAAGTAGTTGTGCCACCATAAAATCTGAATTCATTACTTATACCCAATAATTCCTCCCTCAAATTTTTGAGTAACGCATACTTCTCAATAAGGGGCTTGAATTTCTCAAAGCCCGGCCCGGCAAGACAATTATAATACAGCCATACCAATTCGTATTTGGATAGTGTGCCCCGCAGGTTCCCGGCATAGGCATACCGTTCGTCATAAGTCAGAAAGGTATGTTGGGGGTTGTCAATAAATTTGACAATTCGATACAGATGCCTGAAATAGTGATCGAAAACCGAAGGTAGATTAGATCTGCTATACCCACATAGTCCTTGCTGATACAAAATGGTTATTAAACTATCATTACCATAAACTTTATGGTTTTGGATATTATAAGGAAAGTTAATCTCTCCATCCTGTGTTGAATAATCCTTGTATAAATATTCGAACAAAGCCCGTCCTTTTTCCTCAATATCTTTTTCCGGTGATCTCAATTCGGTTGTAATCTGCTGTTGTAATCCCAGCATATTAAAAAAGGTTGTTTCAAAACGCTGTAAAGCATTGGTTTTCTTTGTGGATTTGTAGGTGTTGATTTGATAGATCATTGTCCCCAATACCCCCAAGAAAGTGACGCTTGAAAAAATAATCGTTAATGTATCCTTATTGGATTGGAACAATTCCATAATACTTCTCTGGTCGGAAATGAATCCGAGAACAATGTATAGATAAAACAGAAAGGCAAGTCCTCCTACCGGGATAATTATCCAGTAAAGACAATTAAGTGCAATTTTTTTAGGCAAATGTTCAGTCATAACATTAATGATTGGGGCAGTAACAATCCAAAATTACGAAAAATAACCCCCTGAAACAATAGTTATTAGATATTATTCTTGTCATTTCCCGGCTCCCGGTTCAATATAACAGGTGCGCAGCATCAGCCGTGGCAGGCTAAAGTCGGGGCTACGCCCCGATCCCCGGCTGCTGCTTTGCCCACCTGTTTTTTCATATTGCCGGGAGCCGGGAATATCAATTTAATTTGATGATAAATCCGGTAAAATCTTAATTATTAATTTTTAAAACCCTGCTTACCCAGCAGGTTAAATATAGGGCCGGATTATGAATAACTACGAAAAGCAGAAAGGACTCAACGAAGTCGTGCGAAACAAGGTCGAGCGCATGATCGACCGTAACCAGAACACGGTAAAACAGACGCTTCAGCGGATGCTGACCGAGCGGAACGCCGCGCAGGATTTCATTGCACCGATCGGTGTGGAACTCAAGGATAAGGGTGCCGCCCCGATCATCAAATTCACCGAGCAGGGGTATATCACGATGAATGTTGACAAGAACCGGTATTCGCTTCATCCGCACGCAGTAGGGCAGCTGGCCGAGAAGATGGCGATTCCGTCGAAATATTTGCGGCAACTCTCGGAGGGTGCCGATTGGCAGCGTCAGCTTGCGACCAATATTCTGAACGAGCACTCGGGCTGGACAGAACGGACACGGGTACTGGTGCGTTCCGTCGGCAATCAGGTTCGCGGAGTACTGTCGGACAGCTACCGACGACTTAACAGCGAGAAGATTCTTATGGCATTTCTCACGGAAGCCACGAACCAGGGTGCCGTGCCCTGCGACGCCCTGATGACGGATACAAAAATCTGGGTGGAAACGATTCTCCCGGAGCCTGTTTGTATCCCGACGGAACTCAACGGCGACGTGATGATCTACATGGGTGCCCGATTCTCGACCTCCGACTATGGCGATGGAGCCGTAGATATGCGGGCATTCCTGCTGAACGGGGTCTGCTTGAATGGAATGGTGCGGGAAAGTCTGATGAAACAGGTACACCTCGGTTCACGGCTGCAAGACGATTTGATGCTTTCCGAACGAACCTATGAACTGGATACGCAAACTACCATGTCGGCGATCACGGACTACACCAATAACCTGTATAGCCGGGAGAATATCATGCAGCAGGCGGTTCTGATTCAGGAGGCCAGTAAGGTCAAAGTGGATTTCGACGACGAACTCAAAAAACTGGTGAAGGCCAACAAACTCCTCAAGTCGGAGGGAGAAACCGTACAGAAACTCCTGATGAATAATAATCCCGAAGACGGGTTGGCCGGAGGGCCATCGCTGTTCAAGTTTGTTCAGTCCGTTACGGCCGCGGCCCGGGACTGCGAGCCTCGTCGCTGCCGGGAATTACAGGAAATATCAAGCGACCTGATGAAGCGCGTCGCAAAAGCATAACAAAACGGAATAATAACTTACCTGCGGACTTCGGGGCTACTCGAAGGCCGCAGGCTTTTAATATCAATATTATGAAAACAAAACAAAATTACAGCAACAGCGATAGCTCGGCGGCGAAGATGCAAGAAGCCCTTGCCGCTTTAGAAACGGCGCTCAACGTATTCGGGTTTGATGATAGGGGATTTGCCGAGGGCATCCGGAACTTTCATCCCACACTCCAACAATCGTTTTTCCGAGTGATGAGATACTGCGCACTCTACATGGCCGAGGGCAATTATCATATCGACGACCGTAATCGTGCCAGTTATGAAATGTGTCGGGAGATCGCCCCGATACTGAAAAAGCATAAACTGCCGATGGTTTGACCTGCCAGTTACCAAAATAGATGGAAAATAAAAAGGTCAATAATTTGCAAATCAATGTTTTTTTTTAATTTTATAAAAGAAATGTCTTATTCCTGTAATTAAAAATGAAGCTATGAAACAAATTCTACTTGTCTTTTTGAGCCTTTTTATCGGATTTAAGGCTTATTCCCAACAGAATATAGTTTTCAATCTTGACCAATTTTACCGTGTATCCAGAACTGGAGAAGTGCCAGATGATTCCTACAAAGTGAATTGTGGGTCAATAACTGTAAAAGTTATTGACGAATATAACTCATCCGTGGGATTGTCACTATCTACCGATATGAACAATCATTTGAAAATTAAATATCAAAACTATGATGGTTCGATAAGTTATTTTTTGGACAATTTCACCACTTGGACTCTGTATCCTAAAAATAACGCCGAGGATGTAGATGAAGTTGTCGTTATAACATATAGTAAACCTGGCGGTAGAGCGCATGTGTGGTTGAGAGCACACGGTGTTGTATATTGGTTTGGTAGTACGACTAAAACATATTGATTTATTATATAGAAACAATCTGATTAAATACCTTCTCTTAAAATGCGCCCCAAAAGTTAGACAAATAACTTTGGGGCGCATTTCATATTGGGCTTTTCCTATATTGCTCGTGCCTGCAAAATATCTTTATTCGTGATCTCGATACTCTGATGCCGCGCCCCGTTTCGTTCGACGATCTCCAGTAAGAGTACCTTATCGTCGGGTATCGTCAATTTGGGAAGGGCGAATACCGAACGCTGCCGCTGATGGCCGCGTACCACATGCGGATCGTTGCAGACACGCAGCACTTCGAGCGGCGTGCGTTGCTGTGCCGTGCGCTTGGTGATCTTCTTGTCCTCGATGGTGAAGCGCCTGTAATCCACTTCGAACGAGATATTCGTAGCATTGGCAATACTGGTGTGAACATATATTACGTCGTTGTGGATGTAGATACCCAACACTTCGACCTCGATACCGTAACGCTTGGCCCGAATACCCTTTGTATCCACACGGTTCAAGCGGTAGATGTCGGCCAGTATTCTTTTTACCGTTGCGGGTTTCTCCCTGCCGACCTCCTGCAACAGCACACGGCCTTCGGCCGGAGCTGCGGCCCGGGTCTCGGGAACTGCCGGAGATGCGATCTCCACGGTTGAAACTCTCGGGTTCTCGGCATACACAGCATCGAATGTGTAGAAGCCTCCGTCCTCTGTGATAACCGTCAAATTCGTTTCCGTCGTGAAGTTTTTGACGGCAGCCTTTACGCGAACTACGTTCTCGGCACCATCGGCCTTGCCTGCGATGATGTCCATTGAACCGATGTCGATGTAGGTTACACCGGAGGGAAAGATGATATGCACGGTTTTCGAGAACCCGACCTCGATACGCACCGGATGGATCGACTGCGGTTCCGTGATGCGGGCCTGCGCCCGTATGCCTGATACGGTGACGGTCGCCGCCAGCAGTGTCATGCAGAAAATATTCTTTTTCATGTTTACTCTTCGGATATTAATAACAGTTGATGGTTTGCCTTGAGGGTGATCTTCACCTCTTTGAGTTTCTCGGCCACGTATTTCGTTGTTGCGGATATTGCGTTCCGGGAGAGGTCTGACACGATCTGCTGCCCCGCGCTCTTGGTTACGTTGACACTCATTCCGGCACCCTGCCCGATGGATGCCAACGCCTCCTTTACCGCGCGGCGTTCTCGTGAGTCGGGGATGTTCAGCCCTTGCTGTCCGTCCAGATCATACGACGTGGCGCTGACTTCGAAAATGCGCCCGCCGTATTCGATGCTCGACACCATGACCTGTAAGCGCATCCCGTCGATATGGGCCATCCCGTAAATCGTCGTGTTCCGCGGGATCGTTACCTCCTCGATACGCACGGCGTCCAACAGCCGCAGGCGTACCATGCCACCCACACGGACGACCTGATCTTCGGCCACGCACGCCCGAATCGTGTTCATGCTGTACTCCGATTCCCGGGTGGCGGTGTTGAAACCCATGTTACGCTCCTGCGAAAAATCCAACGTCGGGTTGAGCGTCGAAGCTGATACGTCACTTTCCCGTATTGCCCTCATCCGCGATTTCTTGCTTTTGCTCTTCTTGGCATTGGCCGTTGTCTGCTCTGTCGTTCCTGTTCCGTTTCCGAGGTATTTCTGTGCCAGTTGGTATTGCCTCTCCGCCAAAGCTACCGGGTCGAGCTGGGCCGATGCCGCCCGCTGTGCTTCCAGTTGCTCGTTGAGATTCTCGACCTGCTGCTTGAGGGCTTCGACTTCAGGGTTTTTCGCGGGGCGGTAGAAACTTCGTGCCTGCTCCTGCATGGCGCGGTTGGCTTCCTGCGACTGTTTTACCGGGTCGTTGCCTTGTGTCGCCGATTCTCCCGCCTTCCCATTGTCGAGCAACGAAAACGCATCGTCTCCCAAAGTCTGCAACCGTTGTGCTTGTGTGTCTTGGTTGCGAACTTTCTCCGCCGCTTTCTGCTTGCTGTCCTCTGTCTTCTGGGCTTTCCCGTCGGGGATCGTGACGTTTACCCCGGCTGCCCCGGCTACTTCCTGTTCCTTTTTAGAGTTACCTCCGAAGATGAGGTACATACAAAAGCAGAATGGAATGAGCATGACTGCCGTTGCAATGTAGACCTTACGCTTCTGCGCTTTCTGTGGGTCTGGTTTTATCTCTTCAGCCATAGGTTAAGGTTTAAGTGTGATAGGCTCGATGTGCTGAATTGTGATTTGGCCGCAGCCTCGAACCAGCGTAAGGCATCCGAACAGTATAAAGGCCGCAAGACACCATAAAAGTATCCGTCGTCGCTGCCTGTCGGTAAGTCTGTTTTGCCACTGCCATATTTTCCTCCGGAACCACCGACCCCGGATATGAATCCTGAAAGGTTTATCGGTCATAGGTCGTAAGGTCTTTGTTCTCGATGATATTCAGGTTCTCCAGCATGAACCCTTGCGGATTGTTGTCCGAGCGCACGGCGTTGACCAGGCGGCATGTCGTGACCAAACTCCGCTCGGTGATGTTGCTCTCGCGCATGATCCGCTGCCGCGCATAGGTGGTCACTTCATAGGGGTATCTTTCGAAATCGCATTTTATGCTGTCCACCTTCACCATCTGCGAGATATTCCCGGCGATGAGCCTGTTGAAAAAACCTTTCTCCATGAGTACCTTGTAATAGGTCTGGGCACTTTTGTCAGCCATCAGCAGGGCACGGTTAATGTTGGACTCGATCGCGGCTTTATCGGGCGAGAGGGTGAAAAACAGCTCGTGAAACCGCCGGACATGCTCCCGGGCTTCTACGGGGCGGTTCTGGGATAAGTCCTGCGAGAGTGCGAGCAGCAGGGATTTACCGTTGTCGAGGACATATATCTTCTGTCGCTGCGCTTCGGCGAACGAAAACGATTTCCAAACGGCAAAGAGCGTTACCACAGCGCCGATGCCTGCAAAAACGAGGCTATACATGCGCAGTTGCCGGAAGTTGCTTTCAATGTTTAATAATGATTTGAATTCCATTTATTTAGACTTTGTAAAGATGAATTTTGCAAATTTACCGACAGCACCCGCGGCCTCTTTGCTCGTTCCCCATGTCCTGCCGATTGCATACCCGGCAACACCGCCACCGAAAGCTGCCATTTTGCCGACAGCCCTGTTATAAGAGCCGGTGCCGTTTGCCTGAACGACCCACGACGCAATCGAGGGAATACAGAAATATCCGCAGATCGCAACGAGAATAAATACCAGGTATATGGTGCTGTTGGTATCGAAATACCAGTTATAACCTGAAGCGGCGAGTTCGGCATCATTTTGTAACGAGAGGGTTTGCAACCGGGCGATAATTGCTGAAAAGAGATCGGAAATCGGCAACCATAGATAGATCGCAATGTATTTAGAGAGCCACTGCGAAAGTGAGCTTTGAAAGCTGGGGAATACCGAAATTGCAAAAGCGATAGGCCCCAACAGCGATAGAACGATCAGGTAAAACGTCCGCAGAACATCCAGAATAACGGCCGCTGCCGCGAATATCAATTCCAGAATCCATCCGAGAGCTTTCATAAGCACTCCTTTGAGACTCCACGATGAACGCTCCTTATCCATGCGATCCATCGTGTTCTGCGTCTGTTCGTCCAGCCCTAACGCATCGAGTTCCTGTTCCATTTCTTCGTTTTCCTCATAGAACCCGTCTGCGGGAAGTTCTTCATTCGCTTGCCGTAGCTTTTCATCCCGCTCTTTCTGCCACTTCTGCATGTTGAAAGTCTGTCCTACCATCAACGAATGGGTCGCTTTAGCTATTGGCGACAAAAGCCCATTGATAGAACCGAGTACCAATGTCGGAAAGAACATGATGCAAATACCAACGGCGAACGGACGGAGCAGCGGAAAAAGGTCGATCGGTTCAGCCTGGGCTAACGACTGCCATATTCGATATGCAATATAAAGCATAGCGCCGATACCCGCTACTGCGGAAGCAACTGTCGTAATAGGTTCGCACAGTTCTATCATACTCTCGTAGAGCACGCGGAGAATCTGATGCAGGTTCTCTGCTGAAATAAGTGGTATGACCATAGTTACCAATACCTATCTTCATCTGAACCGTATAACAGCATCACCTGGTTAGCGTTGCCCCGTTCGCGGGCGCGTAACATGGATACCGAGATGTATTTGCGCGTGTAATACCTCGCAAGGTTCCGATGTTTGCGCAACACAATGTAGACTGCATCGACGACATCCAGTCGGTCTTTATCCGTCAGGCTTAAATCCGTGGGGTTTACGATGTCCTGCAATTCCCGGAGCGATGAGGCGCTTTCTTCGATGATCTTGGTGTATCCGACAGCTATTGCGGCAAGTTCCTGTGGAGAAAAGTTTTCATCGGCAAGCATCCTGCGGTAACTGGTAACGTAGATGTCGGATATTTCGCCGACCATAAGAATACACTGCTGCACCTTGCGGGCATTGCGCACCAGATTCTTGACCGCTCGCAACGCATCGTAATACTGTTTGCCCTGCTGATAAATTTTCATCGTTTCCTGAAAATTGTTGAGCATGTTGGCCGATGTCGTCGATGTGTGTACCATCTGGTTGGAAGAGTTGACGATGCTCTGCGCTAAATTCGTAGGGTCTGAAACGACCCATTGTCCTTTTGCCACTCCTACGATAAGGAGTGCCAGGAACAGAATAATCTTTCTCATATTGTGAATTATACTTCGGAAAATTCGTCGATAGGGCCTTCGACCAGTTCATCCGTAGTGACGTAGGCCGATGTCGCATCTTCGGGCGTGAAGGCTCCGTAACACCCAAGATAAAGGGTTTCAGTATCCGCATCATACTTTACGCGGTGTGCATCATCGGGATTCTCCGCAGTGAAAAAAGTCAGTTGTTGCTGACGTGCGGAGATCACGACATCCTGTACGACACGTTTGTAGCATAACGTGTTATCGTAAATCACAGCATGGAAACTGTGCGGCCCGATGCGTCGTATCGCAGCCGAAAGTCGGCTTTCACGAGCGAACCAACTACCGCAGATGTTACTGTGCTGCACCTGCTGGAACAGATTGTCGAGGGACGACAGGAAGCGCCCTCTTGTGGCATGTTCCTTTTTCATGTCGGTGATAAGTTCTGCAAATTCGCCGATAAATTCATTTTTCTTTTTCATGGTGGGTTTAGGTTTATTCATTTCGCTTTTTTCGCGCAAGCTGCCGGATTGCCTGCTCCATGTCCCCGCCGAGTTTTTCCGCAAGGGCAAAGACCTCCATCTTTTCGACCTCTTCCGTGGTGTAGGTCAGATACTCTTCGGCTGAAACTTCGGTAGCGTACACTGCCGATTGGACGCCGCCCAATCCTATCCAAACCTCCTTGTAGAGCCGCTTGGGATCATTCGCAAGATTGATCGAAAGGATCTGGCCTTTCTCTTTTTCAGTAAGGCCCAGAAGGGCTTGGATGCCGTCGAATTTGTTCGCGTATTTACGCATGTCCAACAGGATGCGGCAGTCGCAGTTGGCAATGACGCTCTCTTTGAGAATTTCAGAAGACAGCAAATCGTCCAATTCCTGCGTGACACAGACGCACTCGCCATAATACTTGCGGCAGGTTTTATATAAATACTTGATGAAGCTGGCCATGCCCGCCTTTGCGATAGCCTTCCATGCCTCTTCGAGCAACAGTACCTTGCGGATTCCTTTCAGGCGGCGCATCTTGTTTATAAATGTTTCCATCACGATGATCGTGACAACAGGGTAGAGTACCTTGTTGTCGGCGATATTATCCAGTTCGAAGACAATGAACCGCTTCGAGAACAAGTCGAGCTGCTGCTCTGAATTGAGTAGGTAGTCATACTCTCCGCCCCGATAAAACGGCTCCAGTACGTTCAGGAAATTCTCGATGTCGAAATCTTTCTCGCGGACTTTCTTCTGGATGAGCCGGTTCCGGTAATCCGTATTGACGAATTCGTAAAAAGTATTGAACGACGGTGTGATCGAAGCGCTGCCCTTAATCTTTGCCAGATATAGGTTGACCGCATTGGACAACGCGACCTCCTCAGCTCGGGTAGGCTCCTCCGTTTCCCGTTTCCAAAGAGCCACAAGCAGCGTTTTGATAGATTCCCGTTTCTCGATGTCGTAAATTCCATCGTCCGTGTAGAACGGATTGAAGGAGATCGGGTTCTGCTCCGTGTAAGTGAGGTATATCCCGTCTTCGCCTTTGGTTTTGGCGTGGATCAGCTCACATAATCCTTTGTAGGAATTTCCGGTATCTACCAACACAATATGCGCCCCTTGTTCGTAGTATTGACGCATTAAATGGTTGGTTATAAATGACTTGCCTGATCCTGATGGCCCGATGATACACTTGTTTCGATTTTGACAAATTCCCTTCTTCATCGGCAGGTCGCTGATGTCCAAATGCACGGGAATACCGCTGATACGGTCTACCATTTTAATCCCGAAAGGCGAGAGTGACGAGCGATAATTTGTCTCGCCGTTGAACAGGCATAGGGCTTGCTCCATAAATGTGTGAAACGATTCCTCGGCCGGGAAATCCGCTTCGTTGCCGGGGATTCCCGCCCAAAACAGGACGGGGACATCCACGGTATTGTGATGCGGAGTACATCCCATGAGTGCGAGCTGAGAGCCGACATCGTTGCGGATGCGCTTCAACTCGGCTTCGTTCTCCGTCCATGCGATGATATTGCAGTGGCATCGGACGGAACGATAGCCCTCGGTATGCGCTTCATTGAGGTAGAGGTCGATCCACTCCTTGTTGATTGCGTTGGCCCGGCTGTATTGAGAGAGGGAATTCATATTCCGGGCTGTGCGTTCGAACTGGCGAAGTGTTTCGTCGTGATTGTCCAGAAAAATATACTGGTTGTAGAGGTGTGAGCAGTTGAGTAAAAGTCCCACCGGTGCTGCGAAGGATAAACGGCAGTCGGAGCGATCCGTCGAGAGGCGTTCATGGCGTGCATCCGTAGCGACGGTCTGGGGCATTGCATCCAGGTCGGACAGCGTGTGCATCGTCATCCATTTGTCGCCGATACGCATGTGGCCGGCATCGAGCCGCATATCTTCGTTGACGATCTTATCATCGTCGGAGAGTGCGAGGTAACGAGCAATAAGTCCCGCACGGTCTTTTGAGCCGACAATCTCCGTCCCGGTCATTTGCTCCAAATGAAGCAACCCAGAATCGTTCAGGATGCTTTCCATTTGCCCGATGGCATCGAGAAACCGGGAAACGGCATCTTTGTCTCGAATTTCTTTCGGAATGATATATCCCCGGCAGAGCGTCGAAAAGTTGCTCTGCCGCCGCATCTGCTCGGGCGTCGTCTTTGTAATGAAAAGATAGCAAGAGTGTTTGAGAAAAGGCCGTTCGAAGAAGTGCCGCTCGAAGGATTTCGAAAGAAACGAATGATCCGTATTGTCAGCCGCCGGACGGTAACGCTCTTCGATAAAGTAGTCTTGCTTATGTACGATTGTGAAGTCCGGGAGGACTTTCAGGGCTTTCAGTCATGCCCCGTGCATAGCTTCGTACTCGGCTCCCGTGATTGTGAAAAGTTCGGGAAGAACGACGCGGAATGCGGCTGTGATGTCCCCGTTCTTGGATATGATGCAGTTGTTTTCGACGGCCAGAAGCGGAAATTTCCGCTCCAATGTGGAAGTTTTGAATGTTCCTCGCATATTGAAAAATTAACGATTGAATAATCGCCGGACGCTCCGGCGGTGAATAATGCGTCGCGGGTGCTGCTTGAGAGCCATGCGTTTCATCAACCCATGCGGCCCGTACTTGTTGTTCAGATAAAATACTCCCCGGACAAGTACGGAACCGGCAACGATTCCGAATAGGATGCAGGAGAAGTTATTCAAGCCGGACAAGTTGAGAATGACAACCAGAATGAACACTCCTACCAAACCTCCGGCAAAGATGAAAAGGTACTGCGTAGTAAGCCCTTTGAATTCGACCTCTTTACCGACGCCCTTATTAACTCCGAATTCGGCCATCGTTAGAGGAAGAAAGAGCGGAGGACAGTTGCGGCAACGATCAGGAAAATGCAGGCTCCAAACCAACTGGCCGCGGTTTTCGAGGTGTCCGGATCGCCCGACGAGAACTTTTGGTAGACCTTGATTCCACCGATCAATCCAACAACGGCACCTACTGCGTAGATCAGTTGCGTGAGCGGTTCGAAGTAACTCGTAACCATCTGTGTAGCTTCCGAGATACCCGCCGTACCGTTGCCTTGAGCAAAAGCACTCGCAGCAGCGGTTACGGCGGCTCCCAGGATCATAATTTTCTTTTTCATATTCGTCTGCGTTTTTTTAGATTTTTC
>UMCT01045730.1_pt1 | contig 16015 bp, 10 predicted proteins | sample 1964291 | NCBI WGS metagenome assembly UMCT01 (sample SAMEA4835974, study PRJEB28245) | human gut metagenome | biome: gut microbiome; material: fecal sample | place: Denmark | collected 2008 | reverse complement strand
CGATACACGCCATGGGCATCAACGCGTACAACCTCTTCTTCAGATGCAACATCAACAGAAATCAGCGAGTATGTTTCTTTTTCCTTCGCCATGACAAGCCCTATTTCATGAAAACGGCCATTGCGCTAGACAAAACGCCAGCGAGACATTCCGCCTCAGATGCACTTTCTCCAACAGTGAACAGATACACCTTCACTTTAGGCTCAGTGCCGCTGGGGCGGACAATAACTTTGTTGCCCTTTTCAAGATCAAATTCGAGCACGTTTGCAGAAGGCAAACCGCCAACACCTTGTTGGTAATCGAGGAACTGCTCAACCTTATACCCTGCAATTTCAGAAAGTGGCTGGCTTCGGAAACCGGTCATGATAGAAGCCATGGTCTCGGCACCAGCAGAACCCTCGAATGCATAAGAAACGGTTCGGTTGTGGTGGAAGCCAAACTCGCGATAGATATCCTGCATTGCCTGGTAGAGGTTCTTGCCCAACGTACGGTAATAACGTGCCATTTGGCAAATAAGCATAGAGGCAACCACAGCATCTTTATCACGTGCATGAGTGCCAGCAAGGTAGCCATAGCTTTCTTCGAACCCGAAAACGAAACGTTCTTTTTCGTCCTGCTGCTCAAGATCGGCGATTACGCCGCCAATATACTTGAACCCAGTAAGCACGCGACGCATATCAACACCATATTTAGCGGCTACAGGGTCTACCAGACTCGTAGATACAATAGTAGTAACCGCCACAGGATGTTCGGGCAGCGTTCCATTTTCCTTACGCATGCGGCAAATAAAATCAAGAAGCAGCACACCTACCTCATTGCCAGAAAGAAGCTGGTAATCGTCGCCATCTTTCACCGCAATGCCAACACGGTCTGCATCGGGATCGGTCGCAAGAAGCAGATCGGGGTGAACTTGCTCACACAATGCAATACCGCACTCCAGAGCTTCACGAATCTCAGGATTAGGATAAGGGCACGTCGGGAAATTGCCATCGGGCTTCGACTGCTCTTCGACCACATGAATATCAGTAACACCAATACGTTCCAAAATACGCGTTACGCACTCCAAGCCCGTGCCATTCAAAGGCGTGTATACCACGCGCAAATCCGACTGTTCCTGTTCTACATGCTGGTCATATACGGCATCGAGAAAGGCATCGAGCACTTCTTCTTGAATATATGTTGCAAAACCCGCAGCCTGAGCATCCTCGAAAGGCATAGTGCGCACGTCGTCAAACATGTCGACACCTTCAATTGCCTGGGTAATTGTATCGGCGATCTCAGAGGCGATCTGGCAACCATCAGGACCGTAGACCTTGTAGCCATTGTATTTACTGGGATTATGGCTTGCCGTGACGTTAATGCCGATAGCACAACCCAAATAGCGTATAGCGAATGACAACGCGGGCGTGGGCTGAAGACGCGGATAGACATATGATTTGATACCATTGGCAGCCAAAACGCTTGCTGCGGTGTGGGCAAATAGTTGAGAATTGATGCGGGAGTCATAGCAGATGGCAACAGTACCGGGCTCACCATCGTTCGCCTGTCCATTGATAAAATCGGCAATACCCTGAGTAGCCTGGCCCACAGTATGAATATTCATGCGATTGGTGCCAGCCCCCAAAACACCGCGAAGGCCCGCCGTACCAAATTCCAGCGTGCGATAGAACGCATCTTCAATTACTGCTTCATCACCAGATTCGTCCATTGCCTTCAAGTCAGCCTGGAGCTCAGGGTCGGTAACCTTTTCGCACCAGAGGTCATACAGAGAGCGGCAATCCATGAAGCACTTCCTTACTAATGTAGGTTGAAACGCAGATAACTTCGTAAGTATAACAAGGTTACAGGCGCTCTAACGACTCTTCGCATAGTTCGCGAAACGTTCGAAAGCTGCATTTTGGGGCCATACGATTATCGATCGTTGCCACATAACAAAACATGCCAAACCGCAAATCACAAAAGCCAGCATAAAACTGGTTCGGGCAAAAAGAAACCCCGCCGCTTTGCGACGGGGCACACACAACCAGACGATAAAGCTCTTACCCTGTACCCTCTGATTCGGGATTATCCCGATTCTGACAACACTCACCTGCGGGGTTCATCGTCTCGCAAAAAAGGAACTTGTTGCCCGATGGATACTGTTATATATCGCTCTTTCCAATTAGTAAAACAGTAATCTATTATATGCGTGTTAAGTAATGCTAAAAGATAGAAGCACTCATGGACACGTCTCGTTACCGCGCTTTCGTTCAGGCCTCTGATCAGGGCAGCCTTTCCAAGGCAGCAAAAACGCTCAACTATACTCCATCCGGAGTGAGTCAATTGATTACCGCTCTCGAACGCGATCTGGGTTTTTCGGTACTTGAACGCAATCCACACGGCGTTCAGCCCACATCCGAAGGCTCACGCATCCTGCCCGCGGCACGCGCGGTGATCCAAGAAGAGGAGAGGCTTCTTCAAGTGAGCTCCGAAATCAAAGGCCTGGCGATCGGCCAAGTGACGATCGGATCCTACCCAAGTGTTGCCGCCCATTGGCTACTGGGCGTCATTAAAGTGTTTCACGAACGATATCCCAACATTGAAGTTCGCATCATGGAGGGCATTCATCAGGAAATAACAGAATGGCTCGATTCCAAAGAAGCCGATGTTGGGTTTATGAGCTATGAACCCTCACTTACCTACGATTGGATCCCCCTCGCACGAGACCCAATGGTCGCAGCGCTACCCCTGGACCACCCATTCGCATCGGAAGAAAACTACCCAATCGAAGAATGTACCAACGAGGCATTTATCATGCCAGGCAAAGGCCAAGACATTGACACCACGCGAATACTTTCACGACACGGTCTCAGTCCAAATATCGCTTACGAAACAATCGAAACCGTAGCAACCCTGGGAATGATCGAAGCAGGAATGGGAATGACCATAATCAACAGCCTTGCTGTTAAAAAATACGGTTTTGACCTGGCGCTTGTACCCATCGAACCACCAGAGTCCATCCTTTTCGGTATTGCCGCCTCTTCACTGAAAACCTGTGCGCCAGCAACGCGTCATTTCATAGACTGCGCCGTAGCCCAGCTAGAGGAATGAACATACCCGTTCTTTTATTTCACTAGGGAGTCGCCGCGGTCTTCTACGATTCGGTACCCAATTCGATCCATCCTCATGTCAAGGCACCAACGGCATTCGGCGGCCTCTTCACCAGTACAGATCTTGTTATCGTAGAGACTGTAATCTTTACGATGCGCAACTGGCGAAAGATTAGGCATCACTACATTGGCACCGGCCAGGATTCCCTGCTCCCTACCATCTGAAGCAATGGTCCCCAATGCGGTAGTGGCAGGAATAAGAGCATCGGGAAATGCCAAACGCAGCGCTGAAAGCATAAACAACGTAAGCTCAAGCGTGCCTTGAGATTCGCGAGCAAAGGGTGTGTCTTTGTGCGGCACGAAGGGGCCAATACCAATCATGTGGGGCTGGAGCTCCTGCAGAAACACCATGTCTTCGGCAAGGCAGCGAGCGGTTTGGCCCGGCGATCCCACCATAAAACCGCTACCCACCTGATAACCGAGAGAGCGTAAAACCATGAGACATTTCTTGCGGGAAGTGAGGCTCATCTCATTCGGATGCAGCAGATCGTAATGATGGGGATCCGCAGTTTCGTGGCGCAGTAGATATCGATCAGCTCCAGCAGCGCGAAGCGAACGATACGACTCCTCGGAGCGCTCTCCAATAGAAAGCGTTATTGCACATCCCGGATATGCTTCGCGGATAGAAGAGACAATAGAGACCATGCGGGCATCATCGTAAAACGGATCCTCTCCGCCTTGAAGTACAAACGTGCGAAAACCTAAATCGTAGCCCTGTTCGCAACATTGAAGAATCTCTTCTCCAGAAAGGCGATAACGATTCACGCACTTGTTGCTTCTTCGGATACCGCAATATAGACAATCGTTTTTGCAGTAATTAGTGAATTCGATCAAACCGCGCTTGAATACCCTTTTGCCATAGCGCTCGTCTCTCAATGCGCAAGCGCGAGATTTCATATCTTCCGCAAGGTCTGGGGTGTGATCCGAAATCAGGCGCTCCCATTCATCACACGAAAGTGCGTGTTCGCATTCAAGCTTATTGAGCAAGGAGCAAAGCGAATCTGGCAACACAGCCTCCGATCATTTCGTATCGTTGCAACGACATACAAAGCGGCCAAATAGCCAAAACCTCATAGGCGATATGTGGCAGGCAAGCCACAAGGAGCGTCCCGACCAATCAGCCCATCACGTACAATGTTTACCATGAATAAAGAAACCTACAAGAAAATGACGGGATTCCTGCATAGCCACCCTACGCAGGCGAAAATCGTCATTACCACCAATAAAATCATCACCTACGCAATCTATCTCGCCTACCCGTGTCTTCTTCTGTGGCTCATATTTCACAACGGAGCAGCAACATTGCTTGAAGGACGAATCGACCCTCTGCTTTCAAAGGCGATTCTCGTTCCCGCGGTAAGCTTCATCGCGGTTAGTCTATTTCGCGCCCTGATCAACGCCCCACGCCCCTACGAAGCGTTCGCCCTTCCACCAGTAATCGCGAAAGACACCAAAGGTAAATCGTTTCCCAGCAGACATGCGTTTTCCATTTTCGTAATCGGTGTAACCTTCTTGGCAGCATGTCCTCTGCCCCTAGTTGGATGGCTGATCTTGGCGTTAGGGGTCTGCCTTGCAGTGGTACGCGTACTTGCTGGCGTGCATTTCCCCCGCGATGTTGCAGCGGGTGCTTTGCTAGGCATTGCCTGCGGCTGTCTTGGATTCTGGATCGTATAAAACAACACTCATGGCAGCACGCAAAGCTTTGCCATCGACAGCACCCGACAGCAAGAAGAAACTGAATTTGCGCTAAAAGAACGAAACACACCTGAAACAAATCTAAGGGCTGGATGCCTTTCACCGAGTAAAAAACAGGTTCAAACAGAGCTTGTTACTCTTTTGTCGCTATTTCGTAAAAAAGTTATTGCGCACACGAAGCAAGACGCGCATAATCACCCCACAACATATTTCCGTGAAGCTTTTGGAATCAAACGCGAAACCGAAAGTGGAGAAAACTCTGGAGAATCTCTTAAATGAGTGCCGACGGTGCAAGGCTTCAAGCCAAACGCTCCCAATCAGCGGAGCGGCTTTGAAGCTGAATCTCTCAGGCAAAAGGACAGAGACGGGTTTCAATCCGCCCCTTATCTTATTCAAGGTTTCCCTAGGGTTTTCCTAAACAAGAACCCTAGGAGGTTACCCAACGTGGATGAATTGCTGTTAATCGTCCAAACCATCAACTCGTATCTGTCGAACTATGTATTGATTGTCCTGCTTATTGGCGCAGGCCTGTTCTTCACTATTCGCACCCGCTTTGTGCAGGTTCGCTGCTTTGGCGAAGGCCTTAAGCGACTGTTTGGTGGATTCAACCTGAACGGCGAAAAGCACGAGAGCGGCATGAGCTCATTCCAGGCAGTCGCAACTGCAATTGCGGCACAGGTTGGTACTGGCAACATTGTTGGTGCTTGCGGCGCAATTCTCATTGGTGGACCAGGCGCTATCTTCTGGATGTGGCTCATCGCATTCCTAGGTATGGCAACCAACTACGCAGAAGCAGTATTGGCTCAGAAGACGCGCAAGATTGACGCAGACGGCACGGTACATGGCGGTCCGGTTTATTACATCAAGACTGCATTCCACGGCAAATTCGGCACTTTCCTAGCTGGATTCTTTGCAGTCGCCATCATATTGGCATTGGGCTTCATGGGCTGCATGGTTCAGTCGAACTCCATTGCATCCACGATGAACACCGCATTCGGCATCCCCACTTGGCTGATGGGCATTATCATCGTAGTATTCGCTGGCTTCATCTTCCTGGGCGGCTTGTCCCGCCTGGCAGCGGTAACCGAAAAGGTAGTACCTTTTATGGCTATCGTGTACCTGATCGGCGGTATTGCGGTTCTCATCGCAAACGCTTCTCACGTAGGCGACGCATTTTTCCTGATCTTCGAATTCGCCTTTAATCCCAATGCGGAACTTGGCGGCGTTACCTTCGGCATCATCGCTGCTCTTTCGCAGGGCGCTAAGCGCGGTCTCTTCTCCAACGAAGCAGGCATGGGCTCCACACCTCACGCTCACGCCATGGCAAATGTGAAGAACCCCCACGAACAGGGCGTTTTGGCAATCATTGCGGTATTCGTTGACACGTTTGTTGTTGTTACCATCACCGCTCTGGTAGTTATCACCGTTCTGTACACCGGCAATGGCGCACTTGCTCAGGGCATTTACGACGGCATCGATAAAACAAATATGGCTCAGATCGCATTCGGCAGCCTGTTCGGCGAAACTGGCGGCAACGTATTCGTCGCAATTTGCCTCTTGTTCTTTGCATTCTCCACTATCCTGAGCTGGAATCTGTTCGCAAAGATCAATGTTAACTATCTCTTCGGCAAAAAAGCCGTGCCTGTGTTCAGCGTTATTGCCCTGTGCTTCATTTTCGTAGGCTGCATCCTCTCCAACGACCTGGTGTGGGAACTGGCCGACATGTTTAATCAGTTGATGGTTCTGCCTAACGTAATTGCCCTTATTGCCTTGGGAGGCGGCGTGTCAATGTGCGCACGGACTCGCGGCAAGAAGTTCGAGCTAAAACAGCAACAGCCAGAAGAAAGCGCTAAAGCAGAATAATCTCAACCAAAAGCTTCACGAAATAGCCTCAACCTAGAGGTAGACTCCCCAACAAAGAAGGCAGCCGTAATGGCTGCCTTCTTTGCGTATATCGCAACAACAGCCTATGCCGAGGTCGATTATTCCAAAGCGGCAAGATAGGAAAGGCGATGAGCAAAAGTAGCCCTCGCCTATCTACTCTCCTTCGAGCAATCGCAACATAGAATCAGAGCATTGCAGACATACAGACGAGACATCTTAGGCAAACTGAATAACACCGAACAAGCAATATGGTGTCGATTCAACGCGATAGCCACCCAAGAAACAATACCTACCGCTATACCGCCCCAACGTATGAGCCACAAGATGACCAGTACTACCGTTATGGCTTCCCCGATTGCAATAACGGCGAAGCTAATGCAAAACGGATGCCCGCTTCGATTTATGTGTCCGAATCGCTTCAAATCGTATCAAACCCCCTAATCAGACCCACTACTTAAAAAATAATGATGGATCTGATTATGCGTAACATAAAGCTCATAGAACCCTGGTGATGCTCTAGAACGTGTTCATATCTATTATCGAATCACCGGCGTGAGGTTTAGAGCTTTTAAGAAAGCGGGGATCGGCCTTACGTCACAGCCACACAACAAAGGAGGACACAATGGCTGATTACTATGGCACTGATACGGTTGTATCGGAACTTCGCGAAGACGGCTTGCTGATCATTCGCATCAATCGCCCCGATATGGCAAATGCGCTTAACGGAGCGACTTCCAAGGCCATGGAAAACATCATGAACAACGCCGAAACCGATCCGGCTGTTCGTGCAATCATCGTTACCGGCACTGGCAACGTATTCTGCGCTGGCGAGGATCTCTCCGAGCTCTCCGAAGGCGGCGAATGCCAGACTGTAACCGAGCATGGCTTTGGCGGTCTTACTGCTCGCACCTGCTCCAAGCCCGTTATTGCAGCTTGCAACGGCTCCGCAGCTGGTGGCGGCATGGAAATCGCTCTTTCCTGCGACATGGTTGTTGCTTCTGAGCGCGCTAAGTTCGGTTGCACCGAGGTTGGTCTGGGCATCATCGCATCTACTGGCGGTATCGTTCGCCTCGCTCGCGACATTAACCGCAAGGACTGCATGGAGCTCCTGCTCACCGGCAAGAAGATCAAGGCTGACGAAGCTCAGAAGCTTGGCTTGATCAACTATGTTGTTCCTGCTGAAGAGGTTATGGACAAGGCTATCGAGCTCGCTGAGCAGTGCCTGAAGAACGCTCCTCTCGCTCTGAAGTGGACCAAGTACTTGGTACATGCATCTGATCAGATGTGCGAAGAAGACGCAATGCGTTACTGCGACGCGGCATATCGCTTCCTCGAGAAGACCGAAGACGGCATCGAAGGCCCTGCCGCATTCGTAGAAAAGCGCGAGCCCAAGTGGGTTGGCCGCTAATCATCCATCCCCCACTCCTTTCAAAAATACCCTTCCTAATCAAAAATAACCCTTCTTAAAAAACCCTTCCTAATCACCCTACATATACCCTCCTACAAGAAAGGCGCTCGTAATGGGCGCCTTTCTTATTATCCAAAATGGATCCTTTTGATCCGCTCCACGGACCTCAATAGGCCCATCACGGCAATCAATCCCCTTTGATTCATTCTTGATAGCCAAACCGCAATACAAATTCCTGTTTGACCAACAGCAACAGACGACGCTTCGAGCAAAGCTTAATGATAAGCGCCGATTCAATCCGAATGGTTTTCGGATTATTGAATATAGAGCCATGGATAGTTGTCGGATTCTGATATCAAGGGAAGACGGTATCGTCTTGGGGTATGTCGCAATCATGAACGATCTGGGCCTTACTCCCCTAAACGGAAAGCAGCTATTCAAGGGTCTGCAAGGAGCAAAAGGCCATAGATGAATTCATCTATGGCCTTTTTAAAGCTGACACGACACAATAAGCCTTTATCCTCGGCTACATCGATTATGTCGTCGTCGTATTAATGCAGATCATCCCAACAGAAAGCAGCGGTTAGCTGCATTTGCGGAATCCATTGGTCCGTTATTGCGACATCCCCATACAATCCGCTATGCCAAAAACAATGTCGCAGGCTCATCTGGGCCTGCGATAGGGACCATATCGAAGCGACGCGATGACTCACAACGCTTTCCCAGGCATCAAGTTACCCTCTCTTCGCCATCCGAAACCAACACCCACGATTGTATCTATGATTGCATAAACAAAAGCCCATCTGGATCTTCAGAATCCAGATGGGCTTCACGTTGGCATTGTGGCCAACGAAAGAGTGCGATAGATTTCGAGCGCCTACAGCTTACTCGCTTCAGTAAGCGATTTTCCTTTTGTTTCGGGTGCCATGAAAATCGAAAGCACCAAACCAAGCAGAAGCAGGCCCGAAGCAGACAACATAGTAGGTCCAACGCCAAAAGAGCTAAGCATTATTGGCAAACTATACGTTGCCGCAATAGTTCCAAGTCGCGAGATGGCAATTGAAACACCTACAGCAGATGCGCGAACCGAGGTCGGAAACAACTCATTGGGATAGAGCCATTGAAGGATTCCTGGACCACCGCTGAAGAAGGCGTACAGGCCAAAAGCAGCAATAATAACGAGAGCAGGAGCGGTTGGGAATAGGCCCAGAATCATCATTCCGATAGTCATAAGGGCGAGAGATACTATCAAGAGCCTTCGTCTTCCCAGAGAGTTAAGCCAGAACATAGCCGGGAATGTGCCCACAAGGAAGAATAAACTTACAGCGCTTTCGCCCAAAATCGCTTCCTGACCTGCACCCAATCCAAACTCGGTCATAATCTGAGGGCCAAACGTATAAATTGCGTACATAGGAACGACTTGGCATAGGGTCAAGATTCCCAAGAACACGATGCGTTTTCCATAACCGCCTCGGAACAGTGCCATGATCGGCACCTTTGCACTGGGCTCCTCATATTCCAAAACAACGTCTTCACCGTAAACTCGCGCAACAATGGCATTTGCCTCTTCGGAACGACCATGCTGATTAAGCCACATAGGGCTCTCAGGGATGTTGTGGCGACCAACAAGCAGAATCACACAGGGAATAACGGCACTACCCAGCATCCAACGCCAACCATCGTCGTATGCGTAGAGCGCGTACCCAACAAATGCTGCCGCAGTAGCACCTAGATACCAGGCAGCTGAAACCATACCCATAGAAATCGAGCGATGATGCGTAGGGGTGAACTCGGCGATCATCGATGTTGCAATGGGATAATCCGCTCCTACAAATACGCCGATGAAGAAACGTGCAATTACCAAGCTCAAAGGATCAGTAGCAAAAACCGAGAAGATGGAGAACGCCGCAATTGCTATCAAGTCGATGATGAACATAACGCGACGCCCAATATGGTCAGTAAGATAGCCACCGACAACAGTGCCAATCAAAATGCCCAAAAATACCGAAGCACCGATCAATGCGCTCCATGTCTCGGTAAGATCAAACAGAGGAGTAATCTGCGTCAACGCAACGCCAATCAGCGCAAGCACATAACCGTCCAGAAACGATCCGCCGCTCGAAAAGAAAACGATCTTACGAAGGAACGGCGTCATTGACACCTCGTCGATGGTGCGTTTTGCCGTTCGCTTAGCGGCGCTCTTGGCCTTTCTTGCAGTATCCCCCAGACTATTTCCTATAGAAGCGGTAGGAGGTCTTTCCACTACAGATTGGTTATTACTCGATGCGCTCATTTATTATCAACCCTCTGCGCGACGCTATACAATCCCACGCGCCGCTCTCCTCATCGTGAGGCAATGCCTCACGATATGATAAGGAGGAGCAGATCATGCGCTCCTCCTCCCCTCTTGCCCCGTTGAAAACGGGCTATTTCAGAAGCTTCTTCTCGATTTTCATGCTGCATGTTCGAGGAAACTCAGAAACGATCTCAAAAAATGACGGTACCTTAAACGATGCCATATGCTTTCGGCAATACTCCTCAACCTCTTCAGGGGTCAGTTTTGCACCCTTTACAGGAAGAACGAATGCCTTAAGCGCCATGTCGCGAATCGGATCTTCGACGCCAATTACCGCAGCTTCTGCGCACAAAGGATGCTCTTCGAGAATCTTCTCGATTTCACTAGTCGAGATGTTCTCTCCGGCACGCTTTACCATGTTCGACTTTCGATCAACGAAGTAGAACCAACCATTATCGTCTTGGTAACCCTGATCGCCCGTTTTCAGCCAACCATCGGCACTAAAGGTCTCTTCTGTTGCCTTGGGGTTGTTCAGGTATTCGAGCATCAAGGTCCTCCCTCGAACGCCCTTAACCTGAATCTCGCCTGTCTCACCGTGCGGAAGCTCATTGTCGTTCTTGTCGGCGATACGAACCTCATAGCTCAAGCCAGCACGGCCAACAGAAGGCCACATGCGCTTGCCAACAGGAGGATCAGTCAATACCCAGCCGATGCTCTCGGTGGAACCATAGGTATTCATGATCTTAACGTTAAAGCGCTCCTCAAAGGCTTCCTTCTCTTCGTCGGAAACGCTGATGAAGTATAAGGCCTCGCGTACGCAATGATTCTTTTCTTCAGGATCAACTTCCTGAAGCATTACCGTACGAAGCATCATGGCAACAAGCTGGATAACCGTGGCACGATAATGCCTTACCTGCTTCCAGAAGCGACGAGCTGAAAACTTTTCAACGATGATAATCGTCGCTCCAGCGGTAACAACAGGCATAAGCGCAGCAAGCTGGAAGTTGGAATGGCATGCCGGCATAGTCGAAAGAACGCGATCTGAGCCACGAAGGGAAACTTCCCAGTCGCCATACAAACCGGAGAAAATCATGTTCGCATGGGTAACCACAACGCCCTTCGGACGCGAAGTGGTGCCAGACGTAAAGATAATCTGAGCAGGATCAGAGGAGCTAAGCGGACGCTTTTCGCGCAATACTGGTTGCTCAGCGCAACGCATGCTCCAAAAATCGTAAAATGCCTGTTCTTCCTGAGGCTGCTGCCTAGAACGGCAGAACATCGAAGGGTACTCGATATCGCATACAGGTGAATCCTGACCTGCGCGGGCAACAAGAATTCCCTTCTCGAACCTACGCCCACGTTTTACGAGCTCTTGGTAGGTTTCAAGATACAAAGGCTCGACAACTGCACATTTAACCTGAGCAGTGTCAAGAATGTACTCGGTCTCATCAGCAAGATACTGTTCGTTCACTGGAACAGCGACAGCACCGATTTTCGCAAGGCCGAACAAGCACATCAAAAACTCTGGAGAGCTATGCAAATGCAGGGCTACAAAATCGCCCTTTTGCACATCAAGGGATAGAAAAACGTTGGCAATTCGGTTAACGTCTTCGTCGAACTCAGCGTAGGTGTATTCAAAAACGCTACCTACGCGATTCTCAAAAACCATAAAGTCGCGGTTAGCGCATCGATCGGCCATGGTTTCCCATAAGCTGCGAAGTGTTTCATTACCCACGATATCGGTCATCTTGTTCATCCCCCTTTATACAACGATGGCCTTTGGCCTATCGCACTTTAACGACACCCCCATGCCGTTTAGCATTTCTCAACGAAAGGACGGACAACTCCCAGTAACCCGTCCGCCCTTTCGCGGAGAAACGCAACCCCTCTCATTCACCCCTCCTGGGATAACCCAGGAGGGGCACAGGAATAACGAGCCAACCAATAAGGGAGGGGGAAGAAGGTCAAATTGGCGGCTATTAGAAAGAATGCTTAGCTAGCTTTTACCACGCCGGCTTCGAGGAGCTCATTGATCTGATCCTCGGTGTAACCAAGCTTAGTGAGTACGTCGACGGTGTCGCCGCCCTGGTGAGGCATGGGACGCCAGATCTCACCGGGGTTGTTCTTGAACTTGGGGAACACGCCCAAGCCATGGAAGGTATCGCCATCAGCGGTCTTCCAGTCAACCCACGTGTTACGCAGGGCAAGATGCTCTTCCTTAACCAGGTCTTCCATATCAAGAACAACCTGAGCAGCAATGCGATGAGCAGCGAAGTCTTCTTCGATCTCATACTTAGAATGCTCGAGGCAGTAGTCCTCAAATGCCTTCTGGATCTCATCAGCATGAGGATTGGACAGCCACAGACCGGAAGTATCCTCGGGAATATCCTCAGTACCCCACAGGTGGCCAAGACCGATGGTCTCCAGGAAGTGCTTGTTCTGGTCTACGCCGTAGAGGCATACACCAAGGAAGCCATCCTTGCACTGGAACTCGCCGATACCGCAGAGGTTCTGGTTACGTGCGCCAGGACGAGGCCACTTGATGCCTGCGTTGAGATAGTCAACGAGGTAGTACTGGCCGATGGACAGCAAGGTCTCGTACATAGCAAGGTCGATGGACTCGCCCTTGCCGGTCTTCTCTGCACGATACAGAGCAGACAGGGTGGATGCAGCAATCATCAGGGTGTTCAGGTAGTCGCCCATGTAAGGTCCAGGAAGCATGGGCTGCTCCTCGGTACCGTTCTGCATGATAAGACCGGAGTAAGCCATTACCGTCAGGTCGTAAGCAGCGCGCTTAACCATCTTAGGATCACCCTCCTGGCCAAAGCCGGAGATATGAACGATAACGAGCTTAGGATTGATAGCCCAGAGAACCTCGTCAGTGATCCCCTTGCGTGCCCAGGTGCCGCCCTTAGATGCCTCAAGGAAGATATCGGTATCCTTGATCATCTTGAAGAAGATTTCCTTACCCTCTTCAGAGAAGTAGTTGAGAGCAACAGAACGCTGGTTACGGCGCTCAGCCTGCTTGATGTAGGCGGTGTCGCGGATGGTATCGCCTGCGCCAGTGTTCTCGAGCCAGGTGACGTCAGCACCCCAGTCAGCCATAAGATCGCAAGCCTTGGGGCAAGCGAGCTCTACTGCTGCGTAAACGACCTTAACGCCGTCGAGTGTACCGAATGATGGTTTTTCAGTTGGCATTGCCATAATATTTTTCCTCCTTGATGTGGGGCCCCAGAGGGGCCCCTCTTAGCAGAAAATCCGTCACAACTCCGCGATCCCCTCGCGGTGCTGAGAGAGAAAGCTACTGACGATACTTCTTCAGAGCGTTCTTAGCGGTGGTGAGAATCATCATCTCGTCGGTACCACCGGAGATACGATCAACACGCAGGTCGCGCCAGATGCGGTTGATGCGATGCTCGGAAGCAACTGCGATACCGCCCATGATCTGCATAGCGTCGTCTACGACCTCGAAAGAAGCATTTGCGCAGAAGTACTTGCACATTGCGGCTTCACCTGCGTCGAGGTTGCCACCGTTCATGTCAGCCTTCCATGCGGTTTCGTAAAGCATGTTCTTCATGGCGTCGAGCTTGATCGTCATTTCAGCGATCTTGAGCTGGTTGAGCTGGAAGCGACCGATGGTCTTGCCGAATGCCTCACGGGTGTTAGCATGCTTGAGTGCATCCTCGTAAGCACAGATTGCCGTACCGTAGTCGCAAGCGCCTACCAGCCAACGCTCAAAGTTGAAGTCACCGATACCGCGGTTGAAGCCGTTGCCTTCCTTGCCGAAGATGTCAGACTCTTCGAGCTCAACGTCGTTGAGGTAAACCTCGCAGCAGCTGTCCATGCGAAGGCCGAGCTTGTTCAGAGGGCCAAGCTCAACACCGGGCTTAGTCATGTCAACCATGAACTCGGTGAATACGGAAGGATCGTCGGCGTTCTTGGCCATGATTACCAGCCACTTAACGCCCTTGGAAGAGGTGATGAAGGTCTTGGTGCCGTTCAGGTAGATCTTGCCGTCGCGACGCTTGTAGTTGGTGGTCAGGCTAGAAACGTCAGAACCGGCGCCAGGCTCGGTGCAAGCGGAGTTCCAGATCTGTTCACCGGTGCCAAGATATGCCATTACAGCATCGATCTGCTCCTGAGTACCCTCGCGAATGATGGTCTCGAAGCCAGGAAGCTGATACAGAACGTAGGTAGGTCCACCGTACTGACCAAGAACCTCGTATACAGCCATCAGGGTTACGAGAGGCTGCTCAAGGCCGGCACCGCCATGGCTCTCGGGAAGCATGATCTGATCGAAGCCGAGATCGCACAGACCCTTAACCCAGCGAAGCGGATACTCATGCTTTTCGTCGCACTCCAGGAAGTACTGGTCCCAAGGCTCACTCTCCATGTAGTCCTTATAGGCCTGAACGATGAGTTCCTGGTCATCACTCAACTTGAAATCCATTGTGTCCTCCTTTTCCGACGGCTCGTGCCGTCAAATTTTTGTTTTGCCCCTGCAAGCCATCGTGGTTCCTCTCCCGGGCTTGCAAAAGCTATTTCGAACCCCCGTCGCTAGCAGCGCTGGGATAATTCGCTAGTTGATACCCCTTAAACCCATGCCGCATACTTCACGGAAGAAGCTGGCGCCATGTTCAAGAGCATCATTTGCATCATCGAGCACTCGCGTGTAGTGAAGGAATGCATGGATGGTGCCTTCGAACACCTCGTACTTACAAGGAGTTCCGTACTGCTCGCAAATTGCCGCGAGAGTTTCTGAGTCATCCTTCAGGGGATCGTACTCAGCTGCTGCGATGTAGCACGCAGGCATGTCACGAGACAGATCGTTGAGGAAGAGGTTGCAATACGGCTCGTTCTGAATTGCCACAGGGTCTTCAGCGTAATTGCCGATATAGAACTTCCAATCTTCTTCAGTCAGGCCATCCCAAGCACCGCCGAGAAGTCGACGAGATGCGGAATCGGTCAAACCGTAGCAGCCGTAGTAAAGGAGCAGTGCCTTGATATAGGAGGCATCGCCCACTTCCTGGCGAAGGTAAAGGGTTGCGGCAAGATTCAGGTGTGCTCCACCAGAGTCGCCAGCCATACCCATACGATCAGCATCGATACCGTACTGATCGGCATTTTCATGAAGATGCTTTGCTACCGCAGCAACTTCATGGACAGCCGAGGGGAACTTAGCTTCGGGAGACAGACGATAATCAACTGCCACCACAATTGCCTCGCTCTTTTCAGCAAGTACACGACAAATGCGATCGTGCGTTTCAAGGTTGCCCAGAACCCAGCCACCACCGTGTACGTAAACGATGGTCGGGGTCCTCGTCGTACCGTCGGTGCGCCCCTTGTAAGATTCCTCGGTGGGATAGTAGAAGCGAACAGGAATTGCGCCGTTAGGACCGTCAATCTCCGAGTCGAGCTTAGCCACCATTTCAGGACCGCCAGCAACCCAGAACTTTCGTCCTTCAATGTAATTCGCGCGCATCTGCTCGAAACCTACGCTGGTGTCGTTAGCATCGCCAGCAAGGCTGTCCTCCACTTCCAGCACCGCTTTCATCTGCGGACTGATTAGGTTCAGAACGTCAA